>Garth_p1__coassemble_610_pt1 | contig 39826 bp, 22 predicted proteins | sample Garth_p1__metabat2_high_PE_022 | metagenome-assembled genome bin Garth_p1
TCCCGTTTGACTCTTCATTAAAGCTATAAGAGTTCGATGCATCCGTTTGACTCTTCATTAAAGCTATAAGAGTTCGATGCATCCGTTTGACTCTTTGTTTTAGATAAAAGAGACGAGGGATCTCATTAGACCCTACTCTAGCTAAGATTTCTTGCATACAATATGTTCCTAAACATACGGATCGAGCATCTTATATTTGGCAACCGAGTACACTTGTGGTACTGCCTAAACATTAACCAACTACCTAATTAAGGCCGCTAACATGTCACAGAATCTCCCATTTAGCTTTCTTCAATTGCCAGAGGCTGTTCAAAAGGAACAGTTAGAGCGCTTCAAAGGCGTTTGTGCTCTGTATGGCTATGAGGGCTTCTTGCGACTACAGAATGCCCATGCCGTAGTGATTGGCAATGGCGGTGTTGGTTCTTGGATTGCTGAATCACTTACTCGTACAGGCGTTGGCTCCATTAGCCTCATCGATTTTGACAATATCGAGCTTAGTAATTCCAATAGACAGCTCCACACTTTAAGCTCTACTATCGGCAAGCAAAAGTCCGAAACTTTAGGTGCGCGTCTTAAAGATATCAATCCTTATCTAAAGCTCGACACTATTGGTGAGCTCATCAGTCGTAACAATGTCAAAAGCATTATGGCCAGAGCTTTAAGATTAGACGAGTCTGTACTTGAAGGCTCTGACACCACAGCACTTAACAAGCTGCTTGATCCAAACGATCTCGCCGCGCAAAAGCTTAAGCAATGCTATGGTGGAGCAGAGTACGCTAAACGCGGTCCAAATCCACATATTCCAGGCAACATCTTTGTAGCCGAGGCTATCGATGACCTATTTGCTAAAGCTGCAGTGGTAGACTACATTCACCGCCTGCAAATCCCGCTGGTGACCTCTGGCGGTGCTGGTGGTCGTATTGATCCATCACGCGTACGTACTGCAGATATCACAGAGGCTCGTGGCGATCAGCTTATCAAGCGCTTAAGAACTGAGTTGCGCAGACACTATGACTATCCAAAGGGTGTAGACGATAACTCTAACGGGGAAAACTCACGTAAGTCTAAAAAGTCAGGTAAGGCACCAGATGAGCGTTTTAACATTCTGTGCTCATTCTCTGATGAAAAACCAATGCGTTCTCAAGATCGTTTAGGTTTTGATGCCTCTCCAGAATCATTTGGCCTCATCGACCCACCAGAATTGCCTAAATTCGGTGCTTCTGTAACAGTAACTGCTACCGCAGGTTTATTGATTGCTTCTATTATAATAAGATGGATAGTTGGAGCTCGTGTGTAAGATACGCTTGCTAAAAATGCGGCTCTTAACCATTGAGCGCATTTAAAACTAGCCATTAAATGCGAGCAGCTAGTTAGACTAAAAAACTTAGTTACGGTTCTTTAGTTGCCACAAACTTTCATGAGTGCAAAGCCATTGCTATAGGCTTTTTGACAACCATGAGTTGTCTTTAATGCTCTGAACTTTGGTAAACACACTCTGTACTCATTGTCGGGTGCTAATGTAAGGTTGAAAAATGTATAGCGGACCAAAAGATCATAACAATGCCAAAGGGCATAGCAACAAAGGTCACAAAGCCCCGGCTCCTGCCATTGACGATATGGATGAGATCAACTCAGCCATGACAGGCAACTTCGGCATGCATAATCTCATGGTAACTAATTTCCATGATGGCCCATCTGGACCTACTGGTATTGCTGTAACTGATTTTAATGCACCTAGCCCTCAGGGTGATGGCATGATCTCTAGCACCCATAATCAAGGTTTACCTCCGCTGCGTGGACAAGATAACCTTAGCGATATCACCTTAGCTCCATTAAGCGGCTTTGATCCTATCGACAATACTCCAATCGATACTTCAAACTTTGAAACTTTCGATGAGAGTAAGTTCAATGGTAGTACTAGCTCTCATGGCCATAGAAATACTGCGCCTGCTCAAGATCAATTCCCATCACAGATACAAAGTCCAGATGACTTTTTCCCAGCGATCAATGGCGGCAACTCTAACTCTGATCTAAGAGGCCAAAGCAATTTAGATCAGGGCAACTATAGCCTCAATGATTTATCCCCAACTCGTCGTAGCCAGCACGCTTATGGACAAGGTCGCGGTCAAATAGAGCAAGTCACTGCTGAACAAGCAGCCATGAGCGCGGTCCCATCACGCTTTAGTGCCCCTCAAGAGTCTGTAAGACCTTCAACCTTAGGCTCTTTTAGTGCTTTAGATCCCGATGACAATGGATTTAATGGCAACAATGGCGCACAAGATGGTGTTTTCTCTGAGTCTGATTACTACGAGTCACCTGAGCATGTTTATGAAAGCATGCAGCAAAACTACTTTAAACAAAATCAGCCTCGTGGTGCATTTAAGCCTACCCAAGATCAGCGCTTTGCCAATGAGTATGCATCTCCTGCAACTTGGGCAGTAAGCCAGTCTAATCGCGGCTTTAATGGAGCTGCTCGTTCTAATCAGAACATGAGCAATAATGTCTTTGACTCAGCATCTCAAGCTCATAACTATATCGATGAGAGTAATGCATTTGCTCCTGTAGCAGGTCGCAATGTGTCTGCACATGGCAACACTGGACACATACAACCAATGCGTTCTGACGCTACTGCGCAAAGTGATTTTGATCCTTTTGCCAAGCCATCTTTTGAAGCTCCAGTAAATTCAAATCAAGATCCTTATGCAGATAATGCTCGTCTCTTTGCAAGCAATCGTGGCAAATCAGAAGCTCCGCAATACCTATCTCCTGGTGTGCACTCCGATCGCGATCCAGAAAATCGCTATGAGCATCTGACCAAAGATCGACCAATTAGTATTGATAAAGAAGAGGTTGAGCGTCGCTCACGTGAGATCTGGGGTGAAAGCTCTGAGCAAAACGTTGCTCAAGATGCACTAGAGAGCGAGACTCATACCATGATCTATGGTATGGATAACAGCGCCCGCGCAGTTAAAGGTATTAATGAGCGCGGTATGGAAACTCCTTTATCTAGCTTGTCTAGTGAAGCTTCTCCTTTTGTAACTCCTGGTGTACCAATCAACAATGCTATGCAAAATGATGTTGCTCCTGAGTCTTCACAAGAGAGTATGGCCACTTACATCAAAGAAGAGAACCCAATCTACACTGCCGGCATTGAGGGTAATAATCCACGTGAGATGAGATTATTAAATCCAACTGCGCCATCTACCATTATCAATGGTCTATCTTCTGATGAGCACATCAATAATCCTTCAAACGCCACTCCAATTAGTGCCATAGTACAAAAGTCGCTGCTCAATGCAGCTCAGCAAAACGCATCAGCAGAAGCTAATACCAATCCATATGCCAAGGCTTTTGCCGCTTTAAACAAGACAAATGAGAATCATACTAAGATTTCAGGACAATCTTCTGCCATGAATCAACGCCATGACAAGGAGCCTGAAGTATCCACCATGATCTCTCGCGGCACTGCAGCAGTTGCCTCAGGACCTGAGAACTTTGCTAAGGCAAACTACAACACTGCTATTTCTGGCAACAGAGCGGCTGCCTTTAGTCAGAGCAACAACCTCTCCAATAAGGCTACTGTACTTACTTTAGGCAATAAAGTAATCGATGATCCTTACTCTAAGTTCAATCAAGCACAGTCTCGTGCCTCAGAGCTTTCAGGTAAGGGCACCTCTTTTAACTTCTCATTTACTAGTACTAGCGGTCGTCCGATGTCTCCATCACAGGCTGCATCAAATCGCTCTGCAGCTATTGGTGTAGGCTCTAGCGCAGGTGATGCAGTGGCATCGGCTTTTGCTCAGGCAGGTCATTCCCATATCGAAGGTAACGGCTCTGCTGCTTTAAATAGGGTAGTTAGTGCTACTGCTCTAGCTAAGGCCGGTAGTGATGTTACTGAGGCAAGTGCCGAGGCTATTTCTAAGGCTGTAAGCTCCCTTGCATCTGAAATCGCTCTTACAGAAAACCAGGCTAAGAGCGGCACTTTATTTGGTGCTAGCACTAAAGATAAGACTGTTCTTGGCGATCATACTGGTGCTGCAGTACTTTCAGGCAAGACTAAAGTCGATAGCGACAAAACTTCCGAGTCAGTTAAAGCACTTGGCTCTACTACTGTCGATATCTCAGGCTTTGTTGATCCTTGGCTTACTGATAAAACCATCCCTGAGAGCAATAAGAGCAAAGACAAGCCAACTTTCTTTGCCGATGATGATAGCTTTAAGCCTAAGCAGAAGACTGAGTTTATGGAGGTCAATCCGCTTGAGGACTTAGCTCCATCACAGCCAGATAGTGAAAGCATTGACATGGAGCTACCAGAGCTTTCCTCTGATAGTCCATTAGAAAGCCTTGACGATATTAAGAAACTACACGAGCTTACTGATCTTGATGATGACGATGATTTCTTAGGAGCCGTGGATCATACTGCAGGCAATAAGAAAGAATCCAAAGAAGAAGGCATCAGAAAACTTAACTTTAACCCACTGGCAACCCCTGTCTCATCTGGACCTGAGTTTACAATCCGTGATGAAGACATCTTAAAGCCACAAACTGACACCATTGCTCAGGCCGCGTCTAAAGCCAAAGAAGCAGCTCGAGCTAATCTTAAGCATAGTGGTCCTAAGGGTGATTTAAGTAACTCTACTAAACTATGGGGCCTTGAAAATGGCGCTGTAGATGCCTTTAGCAAACTTACTCAAGCTGCAGACAAATTAAGCGCTCAACAAGACCATGGCATGAGTGCTGAGGATAAGGATCTGAACGAACGCGAGTTCATGGATTTTGCTGCCTCACAAGGAGATCTTACCTCCTCTTATAACAGTGAAGGTCAAAACAATTATGAGCCGCTGCAGAAGAATCCTGCTATCAACTTGAACAACTACTTACTGCGCTGCCGCAGTGGTATTGGTCAGTGTCTGTACTTAGTACAAAGTGGTCTCTCTTTAGATGTGATTGACGGTTTTAACTTAGGCTATGACGCTTACTTTAAGACCGAAAACCATGCCTATGGCACATACAATCCTTTAAGACCAGCAGGCTCAAGAAGCTATCCAGCACTGATTATCCCTCTGTCAGCTGATAGCTATGTAGCCTATAACATTCAAAGCCTGCCAACTAAAGCAGGCCCTGGTGCAGATGATCCTGTTCACCACTATATTGGCAAGTCTACTGGCTTTAACCTGCAGGTGTTAGATGATACTGAAGCTAACGCTATCTTTATCTGTGCAGGCGAGCTCGATGCACTGTCATTACTAAGCTTAGGTCAGCAAGCTTTAGCTATTGGAACTCCGCTTAACGCTATTCATGTGCTTGAGCACTTACAGCAGCTCTTTAGCTCCGGCAAGTTAGGCTCTAGATCGCAAACCACTTTCTATATCTGCATGCCACAGCAAGAAAAGCAGTGGAAAGATGCCTCAGAGGCGCTACAGGCAGGCATGAGTGCCTTTAACCTCAATGCCCATCCATTAACCTTGCATAACCCATACAAGAGTATCCACCAAGCTTTAGTAGCTGATCGCAATGCTCTGCAAGATAGGCTCAATAAGTTAAGGGAGATCTCTGAGGTTACCTTGCAAGAGGCAGTACATGCAGAAGGCGTACAAGGTTTAGTACTGTCCTTACAGTCTTTGGCTAAACTCGAGCTTTCGGCCATGATGTACACCTTAAGCAGCCCTGCTGCAGCGCTCTCACGCTTAGTTATGGCAAGCCTCATTGAGAATAAGAACCGTTCTATTCTCTATGCAGGTAGCAAGATGCAATGGCAAATGCTCTGCTCTTTACTTAGCTTTACTCCAAATAGCTTTGATAAGAATAGCCATTACTATCGTGCGCGTTTCTTAGAAATGCCTTTAGATTTAAACGCAGACATCATGGATGCAGCTTTAAATCATGGTTTGCAGGCAGCTAGCTTCAATGGTTTAAATAATCCAGTACTCATGGTGGATACTTTTGCTTATGACAACGATCTGTGCGCTAAGCTTTCCCCTCGCCTAGCTCAGCTCTCTGTCGAGTTTAATACTTCAATCATGGTCTGGTGCTCACAAGAGCAAAGAAGCATCTTTGAGGGTAACTCCTTGCAGACTATCGAGATGACGCAAGGTAATGAAAACGAAATCGTCTTCACTACTTTAGATAGCTCCTGCCGAACCCATGTGTTTTCGACTATTTCAGGCTAGCAGACAACTAAAATAGTCCAAATCACGAAACCATCTTCCAAAGGCATTGCATAGCAATGCCTTTGTGCTTTATAGCAACTAACAAGCTCCAATCTCGGCAACACTTAAAGCTTGACGGTACTCTATCAAACACATTAAAACCTGATAGCGCTTTATCAAACGACTTACAGCCTGAAGGCACTTTATCAAATGATTTAAAGCCTGATAGCGCTTTATCAAACACATTAAATCGCAAAAGCGCATCAGGCCCTGACTTTGGGGAGCTCATTACATAATTATTGTATAATACGCGAAAGTACTAATTTCTCAGGTGATTCGTATGGCAGCTAGCATCAAAAAGTCTTCATCCCGTCCAATCACAGTAAAACTAAAACATACTGGCCTCGTATTTGGTCTTATGGATGCAGACAATCTCGCTGGAAAGATAAATGCAATGATTGGCAAGAGTGGAACTAACGTGCAGATACAGTCCGGTGAGCTTGCTAAGCTAGCAATCATGAGGTATTTAAGTGGTGATATGCCAGGCGGAATCAACAGCATTGAGCAGTTTGCCAGTACATTGCCAGCTAACTTATTTGCGTCATCTGAGACGTGTGAGGGTAATCCTTACCTGCACGCTAACAGGTACTCTTTATCAGACATGCTTGACCGTATTGCGGAGTACGGACCGACTAAGTTCTCAACAGAGATCCTGTCATCTTTAGTTGATAAAAACAGCATTACAACAGCACATCTTGACTCAACGTCATATCACTTTCACGGACACCCTCAATATAATCTTGTGGAGATAGCAAATGAAAACTCCAAAGAGCCTACAGAGATTGTCGATGTCCTTCCTGACAACCCAATTAGCCTTGCCCATGGTTATTCTCGTGATAATAGATCTGACCTTCCTCAGGTCAATCATCTCGGCATAAGCGCACGTGTTGACGGTGTGGATACTGCAGTTATGCTCTATCAGGCCGCCTTTGATGGAAACATGAACGACAACACTAGGTTCCAGAAGTTTTGTGCAGATGGGGAGCTGGATTATCTTAAGCAGGCATACCCAAACATGAAGACTCTTGTAGCTGACTCTGCTGCAGCTAATGCTCTAACTGTTAAAGCCTGTCACGAATGTGGAATAGAGTTAGTTACTCGCCTAAGCGATTCTCGAGTCAAGAAAGATTTTGACAAAGTGCACTCAGGCATCGTACCGCTATCTACAGTGGAAGTGCCTGTGCCAGCATGGGCCAAAGCAGGCACAAAACCTGACAATATCAGCTATGCATGGTTAGGCACTCAAGAGTTGAAGTCAAAGGATGGAGGCTCTGTCGAGGTGCTAAAAATCATGTTCGTAGCTGAGTCTATGCGTGAACTAAAGACAGCATCAATCAAACGCAGAGCCGAAAAGGAGCTTAAAGATATCGAAGCAAAGCTCGCTAAGCTAGTAACAGTTCCTCGTTCATGCGAAGCAGATGCTAAACGAGATTTTGAAGAGTTCACAAAGAAGCTTAAATATGTGACAGTATCTGAGCCGCAGTACGAAGAGATTAAGGGTTACGCTAAGGCAGGAAGACCTAGCGCCAATGCTGAAAAGGTTGTAACTGGTGTGAAAGTCCATGCCAAAGCTGCAATCAATGAAGATGAGGTGAGCAGTGCAATTGAGCGTGAGCTCTACTACGTCATTGCAACAACCAACCTGAGCACTGAGTTGACTGAGGAGAACGCTCTTAATCTATATCAGGTGTATCACGGTCAGTCTGATATCGAGTCCCAGTGGAAAGAACTCAAGGCAACAGGAACATTCTTCGACTCCATCTACCTGCACTCTGAACGCAGGATTAGAGCCTTACTGTCCATTGTCACAATAGCTCTCTTCTACGCAAGAAAGCTCATTACCTGTGTAAGACGTGCTCTTGAGAAGCATGGCCTGTCTTTATCATTACACAATGAGCCAGACTGTAGCAGACCAACACTTAAGACCTTTCTACGATTCGCATCAGGCGAGAGAGAAGACAGCGATATGCTGATTTCAAAAGGTCTTGTATGGCTTCCTGATGATATTGAAACATCAATTCTCTACCTAGTTGCACTAGAGATTGGCGATGAAGCGGTCAAGTTTTACACAGAGGACTTCTACCTCAAACACAGTGAGTTTATCTATAACGCCATAGTTGATATGAGAACAGCCTTTAAAGAGTCTAGAGTCAGCGAAAATTAAGTTTTAAAAAAAATTAAAATCAGCATGAAACAAGAAATTATTGAATTAGCTCCCCAATGTCAGAGGCCATGGGCTGTAAAGCTCATAAACAGTAAGTGTTAAGACTTGTTTTTTACTTTAAAGATGAGCACGCCATTAAGCTGATACAATGGCGCCTTAAGTTTTTGGTTCAATGATATTTTTTGTAGGCCTAATTTTAAGATCATAACCTTGCCTTGGTATGTGGCTATCTACAGCTAGAGCTAAGATCTTAGTTTTACTACCTTAGGCAGACTTATTTGGCAAATGGAGCGGTCGCGTGATTAAACTAAATGCAGCACAAAGTGAAGCTGTAACCTACACTTCAGGTCCATGTTTAGTGCTTGCCGGTGCAGGCTCTGGTAAAACCAGAGTTATTATCACCAAGATCGCCTACCTGCTGCGTAATTCTCTGGCGCAAGCCTCTGAGATCTTAGCGGTGACCTTTACCAACAAGGCCGCTGCTGAAATGCGTGAGCGCATCTCGCTTGAAGTAGATGAACAAACCGCTAAAGCGCTGACTATCTCTACCTTCCACTCTTTAGGACGTATTATCCTAAAAGAACAAGCTGCGCTCCTTAAACTTGGCCGTAACTTCTCTATATTTGATGATGCTGATTCCTTTAAGGTCATAAAACAGATCATCTCTAACGACTTTCCGAATTTAAAAGACGGCAATTCTAATGAATACATTAGCCAGATTTGCCACAAGATCTCAATGTGGAAAGGTGAGCTTAAAACCCCCAAAGCGGTAGCTAAAGACCCACATGCCGATGTGATTACTACTGAGATCTATAGAAAGTATGCAGAGTATTTACGTGCCTGTAATGCCGTTGATTTTGACGATCTCATCTTTATTCCTACACGACTACTCTTGCTGCGTGAAGATGTACGTGAGTATTACCAAAAGCGTTTTCGCTACATCTTAGTGGACGAGTATCAAGATACTAACCACACACAGTACTACCTGCTCATGTGTTTAGTGGCAGGCACGCAACGCTTTACTGTAGTGGGCGATGATGATCAGTCTATCTATTCTTGGCGTGGTGCACGACCTGAAAACATCAAAAAGCTTACTGAAGACTTTCCTGAGTTAAAGGTTATTAAGCTTGAGCAAAACTACCGCTCAACCTCACGTATCTTGCGCTGTGCTAACTCTATTATTGCTAACAATCCTCACCTTTTTGAAAAGACTTTATTTTCAGGTCTTAGTGAGGGTGAAAAGATCAAAGTAGTCACCTGTGACGATAACGATCATGCTTGTGATTACGTGGCTGCAGAGATCTTAGGCCAGCATTTTGATAAGAAAAACTCATGGGCACACTATGCCATTCTCTATCGCTCAAACTCTCAGGCACGCGATATGGAAAAGGCACTCTTAAGTGCTCATATTCCATGCAAGATCACTGGTGATACTGGTTTCTTTGCGCGTATGGAAGTTAAAGACATCATGGCCTGGTGCCGCGTGCTAGCTAACCCTCGTGATGATGCTGCACTACTGCGCGTTATCAACATTCCACAAAGAGGTATCGGTGCACAGACTATCAAAGCCATGACTGATCTGTCACATAAGTTTAATCGCTGCCTCTATGACTGTGCGTGCTCAGTAGAGCTTCAGCAAATGCTCAACAAAACGCAGCAAGATGCTATGGCAGGCTTCTTAGGTCTGCTTGTGGGCCTAAGACGCAAGCTCAATGAGCGCGATGATCTGTACGTGTGCCAAAACCTCATTGAAACCATTGGCTATGTTCGCTATCTCAAAGCCGACAACTCGCCAAACGCTCTTGAATGGAAGATGAAGAATGTTCAGACGCTCATGAGCTGGGTTGAAGAGCTAGTTGAGGGCAAAAAAGGTGACAAACTTTCTTTTGCCGATGCAGTAGAGCGCCTTGGACTTCGCGAGATGATGGATAAGCGCACCGATGAAGATGGCGATAATGCGGTACAAATGATGACCTTGCACGCCTCTAAGGGACTAGAGTTTCCTTATGTGTTTCTCATCGGTATGGAAGAAGGCCTACTGCCGCACCGTACCTCGATTGATGAGAACAATATTGAAGAGGAACGACGCCTTGCCTATGTGGGAGTTACTCGAGCGCAAAAGGAATTGACCTTAGTACGTTGTCGTCAACGTAAACATGGTGGCGGCATGATTCAACCAGAGCCGTCGCGCTTTATCTTTGAGATGCCGGAGCAGGACATTTGCTACATCAACCAATCTGAAGGTGCAGAACAAGATCGCTCTACCAATATTAAAGATATTGGCCGTGCTATTGCCATGCTCAAAGATTCCCTGACCGATGAGCAAGCTAAACGTCTTGAGAGCGAACGTGCGCAAGCGGCAAAGGAAGCTCTCATGGATGAAGATCGCTCTCAGGCTGAAAAAGATGGCCTTACACCAAAAGCCTACTAAATAGCGATCTTATACTTTCCCTGAGCTAAGCTTGCCAAACCAATCTAAGATAACTGTACTATTGTCATAGTAATACGAGCCTAGTGGCGCAGATTTTAGATATCACGTGAAACATAAGGACTTTCATGCCAAGCTTACAATGGCTGCAACAATACCAAAAGATTAAGCACCAACTAGACTGCTCTTACGATCTAGAAGAGCAGTTTAGAAAAGATAAAATCGGACCTATGGAAGTTAAGCATTTAGATATAGGCATGCTTAACTGTCCTAGTGGAAAGCTTATCGCATGCGATCCCATGACATCACTTATGGACGCACCTGCACTGCTGCAGACGATTGAAAGGGGCCTATACAAAGTCAAAGTGTGCGTAGTGCCTACCAAAAGATATGGCGATCGCTATTCTTGCGTAAAACTTGAGATCACCGATGAGATACCGGTGCGCTACGAGCTGGGTGTTACAGGCATTGAAGATCTTGAGTGCGATCTTGATGATGATCTTTTGGAAAATGAGGTCTTTGGCTTTGGCGTTGATACAGCTACAGCCTGCCTTTGCGATGTACAAGCTCAATTAGACTTTCAACAATATTGGACCAAACACGTAGCAGAGAAACAAGATCATGAGCCTTATGAGTATCACTTTAGCCATCTCATGGCGCAAAATGCTCAAGATCATCCCCTCTATCAAACCTCATTAGGCGACTGGCTTAACTACACCATACCCCATAGCTCATTGAACATCACCATGTTTACTACAGGCTTTGGTGATGGCTGCTACCCTGTCTACTTTGGCTACAATGCTAAAGATCAAATCTGTGCTGTATATATCTCATTCTTTGATATACAAGAGTGCTTTGATTAGACCAACTGCCCCAAGCTTTTTCACTTGTTCTCATACTTCTTAAGGGCTGAGGCGTGTAGGTACGAGATAGCTCTATGATTGAATACATTAAACTCTATTGGTCAGATGCAAGCACTGACGATCCATGCATCATCTTATATGAAGTGAATACAGACAATGATCGCCTTGCCATGCGCTCTATCGATATCTTTGCAGATGGCACGAGCACTAATATAGATGATCTCTACGCCACAGCCATAGAAATCACCCCTATTCCGACGGTCGAAGAGATAAACCGCCATGAATGGGGTGAAAATTTTAAAGCTGAACTCATTGATAAAGACGAATTTGAAGCGATCTGGGATAAACAACTCTCATGCATCTACTCACGCAAATCTAGTACACATCACATTAGTTAATGCCCCATAGTTCCTTTTATTTATACTCAGATACAATCATCTAAGATCTCACAACATATTTATGCATGTGATAATGACTATTTATGGGGATTTGCCATGCCGCTTAAGTACAAGTGTGAAGAGTGCGGTACGCCACTAGGCTATGAAGGCCTCTGTTGGCGCTGCAAAACACAAAAAGAACGTGCTGAAATTCTATCTTGGTCAAAGGATAAGATTGCTAATACACAAGAGCACTTAGAGCAAAACATCGAAAAGCTCGATAACTACCATAATCCAGAAAATGCCATGTTCTGGGACTTACTAGGCTGCCATGATGCAATCACCCCAAACATGCAACGCCTAGCAGCTCAAAAAGAAGTCTATGATGAAGAAGCCTTATATTACAAAGCTCCAGCTGATGTTAGAGATAAGCTTATAAGTGCACTTAAACAAACTGAGAGCTCTACTGAGGCATCAGAACTGATGTGCTGTCTAGCCATGCAAGGTGATGATAAGGCACTTGAGACCCTCTTAGATTTAGAACTTAATCCTAGGCCGTGGCGTAAGTCTTTGTATGTGGATCCATCTTCGTATGCCCAATGCGGTGGCTGGACCTTTAAAAAAGATGGTACAAGAGAAGTTTTAAACTTCGATACTGCCTATGCGATGGTAAAAGCTGAGGATGACAACTCCTCTTCTCCTGTCAGCATTGGTCGTATTCGTGAAGATAAATGCCCTCATTGTGGCGGCCATCTTGTCGATATACTCGTTTTAGATGGCACCGATGAACGCCTTAAATATTTAGGTATTAATGGCACCTTCACTGCTACTTGCTGCCCAAATTGCGTGGGCTTCTATACAGGCCCTGGCTTTAGTCGTTATAACCTGGACGGTACTTCTGAGTTAATTCCATCTAAGCTGTTTGATGGATCAGAGTCTATGGAATGCTATATCAGTGAAGAAGACTATCAGGAGCTGTCGCATAATAATTTAGTGCTCTCTAAGCAGAGTGTACCTCTCTTCTACGGTCAACAATGGACGGATGTTGCCACTATTGGCGGTTTTGTAAACTGGGTACAAGACTGGGAATACACCGTATGCCCCGAATGTGGCAAGACTATGAAGCTCATTGGCCAAGTTCCATGGGATAGCGTATTCGATTGCGCTGAAGGCACTTTATATATTGAGTTCTGCCCTGATTGCCAGATTGTCTCAATGATCCATCAGCAAACTTAAGATCATACGCCTACCTTAATACTCAACCTTCTATCACCCCTCTGAGCAGCCTCTCATCAAGCTGCTCATGAAGAGCAATGCATACATCTACTGTCTTTGCTCGTCACAACTACCCTCGTGTCTATAAGCTGCGCTTTTGTAACTTATACGTGCCTCGACAATACATTTTTCATTGCCACTAGCTGGGTAACAAACTTACATTAAGGCTTATTTTCTACTTAGAGGCTATAAAAACGCACCGTTCTTGTGCTGTTTGTGACTGTGTTTCAGATCTGTGATCTAAAGTCATAACTAATAATTATGGATAGCCCCTGCAGTTACTGACGCCCAAAGTCGCTAAAAGATGCTGTTTAATCGTGTTTATCGAGAAAGATTGCATCTCATGATGAGCGTATTTTACTTGTCACTTTGCCGTTTTAACGTCTTGCACATTTTTGTCATCTACACCCTAAAAGCGGTATTATTATCTAAGTGAACAATTAACAAGCATCACAACAACTACAAGGAGATGTCATGCTTAAGAACGTCAACCCTACCAAGACTCAGGCTTGGAAAGACCTTTTAGCTCACTTCAATGAGACCAAGGGTCGTACCTTAAAAGATCTGTTTGCCTCTGACTCAAAGCGCTTTGATGAGTTTTCATTAAGTGTGGGCAATGGCGATATCGTAGCTGATTACTCCAAGAACCTGATTGACGAGAAGACCATGTCTTTACTCGTTAACCTTGCTAATGAGTGCGGTCTTAAAGAAGACATTGAAGCCATGTTCCGTGGCGACAAGATCAACTGCACTGAAGATCGCAGCGTACTTCACACTGCTCTGCGTAACTTCTCTGGCAAGCCAGTTTTAGTTGATGGTAAGGACGTAATGCCTGATGTACAGGCTGTTCTTGCCAAGATGAAAGGCTTTTGTGAGCGTGTTATTTCTGGTGAGTGGAAAGGCTACACTGGCAAGGCTATTACCGACATCGTAAATATCGGTATCGGTGGTTCTGATCTTGGCCCTTGCATGATTACCGAGGCCTTAACTCCATATCACAACCACTTAAAGACCCACTTTGTATCTAACATCGACGGTACTCAAATCGCTGAGACCTTAAAGAAAGTAGATCCAGAGACCACCTTATTCTTAATTGCCTCTAAGACCTTCACCACTCTTGAGACCATGACAAATGCACACACTGCACGTGATTGGTTCTTAAAGAGCGCAGGTGACATCAAGCACGTAGCTAAGCACTTTGTGGCCTTATCTACTAATGCTAAGGGTGTATCTGAGTTCGGTATCGACACTGACAACATGTTCGAGTTCTGGGACTGGGTTGGGGGTCGTTACTCCTCATGGTCTGCTATTGGCTTATCCATCGCTTTAAGCTGTGGCTACGACAACTTCGAGCAGCTCTTAAAGGGCGGCTTTGAGATGGACGAGCACTTTGCAAGCGCTGAGTTTGACAAGAACCTGCCTGTTATCCTCGCCTTAATTGGTATTTGGTATAACAACTTCTACGGTTTTGCTACTGAGGCTATCTTGCCATACGATCAGTACATGTATCGCTTCCCTGCTTACTTCCAGCAAGGCAACATGGAGTCTAACGGTAAGAGTGTAGATCGTGATGGCAATGCAGTTGACTATGAGACTGGTCCTATCATTTGGGGTGAGCCAGGCACTAACGGTCAGCACGCTTTCTACCAGCTCATTCACCAAGGCACTAAGGTAATTCCTTGCGATTTCATCGCTCCAGCACGTACCCACAACCCTCTTGGTGATCACCACGTTAAGCTCTTATCCAACTTCTTTGCTCAGACTGAGGCTTTAGCTTTTGGTAAGACCAAAGAGCAAGTTGAGCAGGAGTTCTTAGCTAAGGGCAAGACTTTAGATCAAGTTAAAGACATTGTTCCATTCAAGGTCTTTGAGGGTAACCGCCCAACCAACTCTTTATTAGTTAAAGAGATCACTCCACGTACCTTAGGTATGCTCATCGCTATGTACGAGCACAAGATCTTCGTACAAGGCGCTATTTGGAACATCTTCTCATTCGATCAATGGGGTGTTGAGCTTGGCAAGCAGCTGGCTTTAAAGATCATCCCTGAGCTTGAGAACGATGAGGTTATCTCCTCTCACGATAGCTCCACCAATGGCCTTATCAACGCTTACAAGAAGCTCAAATAAGAAGCTATCTGCTTAGTACAACAAATACTACAAAAGCCTAGAACATTAATCATTTGTTGCTCTAGGACTTAAAAAAGCCAAGTGTTCTTCCGAACACTGGGCTTTTTTTTGTTTTGGTGCGGACAACATACGCTCAGTATACTTACGCGCTTTGCTTAGACATTCAATTTCCTAAAGATAAATGTCTTGGTTGACTGCAAACTCATGGACTTAAGATACATAAGTCTTAATGAAGTCGACAGCCTGATCTACCCATGGAGCTACATGAGGATCAGCATACTTAAAGCTATTGTCTGGTTCTACGTCAGGCGTTGCAGTTGCAAGGCCGTGGATTCCTTTAGGGAAGATGGTAAGCTCAGCAATGCCACCGTGCTGCCACATAGCTTGAGCATAGTGTAAGGAGTTCTCTACTGGCACCACAGCATCATCTGCAGTATGCCAAATAAAGCTTGGCGGGGTATCGCTGCTTACTTTGTCAGTTAGAGTAAATTGCTCCCATTTAGTAGGATCAGTAGAGCCTGAAAGATTTTCAAACACTAGATCTGAAGTATGGCCCTTAGTTTGGATCTCAAAGACGCCATAACCTAGCACTGCACCATCAGGGCGTACTTTTTGTGCCTCATAAGTAAGCTCTTTAAGAGCCTCATGCTTATAGAGATTGCATACTGATGCTGCTAAATGAGCTCCAGCAGAATAACCGCTCACTACAATCTTGTGCTTTGTAAAGCCAAGATCTTCGTCTGTACGCAAAGCAATCATAGCCTCGGCCGCCTCCTGTAGCGGCTTATAGAGCAAGCCTTTTCCCGATGCAAGGATAGTCTTACCGTTCTCAGTGGTGTAATGCAGTACAGCAGCATCAATTCCACGTTTGGCAAAGGCTAAGGCAACATTGAGCGACTCACGATAAGAGGTGAACTCATATCCGCCACCAGGGAAGATCAAGATGAGATAAGGCTGTGCAGATATAAGATCATGAGGTGCAACATCTGCTGCCTTAATGATCTCAAGTACCTTGCCACAAGGTAACTGCTTATTTACGCTTACCTTAATGACCTTGCGTTGCTCAATATAACCAAGCTCTTGTTCCTTGGCGGTCTTCTCATCCATCTTAATAACTCCTTACCAGCAAAAGATCATGCTCATTGCTTAGCTTAACCGCACGCTGCACTCTAAGCTGCATCTTAAGAAAGCTTTTACCCATCTGTTCCAAGAGATCAACAAAACACATCAGCTGCAGCTTGCAATGTTACGTATGATCCTACTAATGCCACTAAAGCACAACTACCCTTGCGCTTTGTTACATGCACAATGCCATCATACAAATCGATGGCTACTTAATACTATTGTCCACCTGAGAGCTCTTGAGGTTCTATTTGGCAGCTTGAAGCTCTAGTGTGCACTGGAGGCAGGAGCATTATGAATAATAACCACTAAACTGGACATGAATGGCTTGTATATTGGCATTGATGCGCAAAAACACACTTACTCTCGGGCGAGGGCCGTTAACGAGTATAATATATGCGTTCATAATCTTGTCTTTGCGGGGATGCCATGTTTAATAGCGTTGCACGTTTTTCACTGCTTCAGGCCGTCTACAACGAAAGTGCTGTCGATGAGCAAGGAGCTGGTGTACCAACTCAAGTAGGAGAAGAAGAACTGCGCGCTAAGGGTACAAAAGTCCCAAAAGACAGTGTCTTTAACGTCGAGAACGACGCTAATGCCGTGGATACTAACGGCGTTGAGATTGGCGGCCTTGATTATCCATATACTGAAGAGCAGCTAAGTTACATCCCACTGCATCTGCACTCAGACTACTCCATCATGGATGGTCTTGAAAGTGTGGGCGCAATTGTAAAGCAAGCAACTAAGCTTAAGATTCCAGCCTTAGCCTTAACTGACTGGACTAATGTATGTGGCTATATCAAATTCTACTCAACCTGTTTATCTAATGGCATCAAGCCAATTATGGGTGCTGACCTCATTGTTGAAGAAGAGGTTGAACCAGGTGTTGCTCCATACACCTTCAATGTCACCATCTTGGCTATGGACCGTATTGGTAAGCAAAACCTCTACGATATTCTCTCTGAGGCATGGCTTAACTCACCAGGCGGTGTCTATAACGCGCACACCAAACTTGAAGAGCTCGCTCGTTTTTCTGATGGCTTGATTTTACTCAATGGCTTTAGAGGCGATATTGCGGCTTTTGGTGCTGAGCGCAATATGAAAAAGATTCATGAGCGTGTGGCCTTCTACCTAAAGCACTTTAAAGATCGCTTTTGCTTTGAGATCACTCGCACCAATCGTGAAGGTGAGGCAAACTTTGAGACCTTAGCATTAGATCTATGTGCTCAATACGGTATTGCTCCAGTTGCTACTAATGACACTCGCTTCTTATTTGGTGATCAAGACGTTGGTAAGGATGGTCTTACTGACTACATGGTGCATGATGTACGTGTATCAGTACAGAACAAATGTACTTATAACAATGCTGAGATGGCAAGACTGTACTCACATGAGCAGTACTTAAAGTCACCTGAGCAAATGCGTCAGCTGTTCCATGACCTGCCTGAGGCCATCATTAATACACGTATGATTGCCGAGCGTTGTAATGTGGAATTAGAGCTCGACGTACCACGCCTGCCTCGCTATCCAACAGGTGATCTATCCCCTGCTGAATGTCTACGCCAAAAGTCCTATGAGGGCTTAAATGAGCGTCTTGAGTTCCTCTTTCCAGATCCTCAAGAGCGTGAAAAGAAGCGTCCTGAGTATGAGCAACGTTTAGAGGTTGAGCTTAACGTTATCATCAACATGGACTTCCCTGGCTACTTCCTCATCGTGATGGAGTTTATTCAGTGGTCCAAAGACCACGGTGTACCAGTAGGCCCAGGACGTGGTTCTGGTGGTGGTTCGTTAGTGGCCTATGCTCTAAAAATTACCGACTTTGACCCAATGGCATTTGACCTCCTCTTCGAGCGTTTCTTAAACCCAGAGCGTGTGTCTATGCCTGACTTTGACGTTGACTTCTGTCAGCGTAACCGTGAAAAGACTTTAGAACACGTACGTACTACCTACGGTAAGAATGCGGTATCTCAGATTGCTGCATTCGGTACCATGGCCCCAAAAGCAGCCATTAAAGACGTTGGCCGTGCTCTAGGCATGACCTATGGCTCTGTAGACACTGTAGCTAAGATGCTGCCGGCAACCCCTGGCCTATCCTTTAAGGCAGCCATGGGCTTTGACAAGAAAGGTAATCCAATTGAACCTGCAGCACCTGATTTCTTAGCCCTGTACAACAATGCCGTTAACGACGATGACAAGGCGCGTATTGATCTTATCCACTATGCAATGCGCCTTGAGGGTGTGATTAAGCAGATCGGTAAGCACGCAGCAGGTGTGGTTATCTCTCCTACTCGTACTGCTGAGTTCGCGCCATTAATGCTCGACTCGTTTGGTCAGCCTATTACTCAGTTTGATAAAAAGGACGTTGAACACGCTGGCTTAGTTAAGTTCGACTTCTTAGGTCTGACTACGCTTACCATCATTCAAGACGCGCTCGATATGATTAATGAGCGCAAAAAGCGCTTAGGTGAGCCGTTAGTTGATGTAGCGTCGATCCCTTACCATGATGACGCCTCGTTCGAGGTTTTACAGCAAGGTGAGACTACTGCAGTATTCCAGCTTGAATCTGATGGTATGCGCCGTCTGATTAGCCAGATGCGTCCTGACCGTTTTGATGACATGATTGCGCTGGTGGCTCTGTACCGACCTGGCCCTATTCAATCAGGCATGGTGGAGCACTTTGTTAAGCGTAAACATGGCGAAGAAGAAGTAAGCTACCCATCCCCTGACTTCCAAGATCTCGACCTAAAACCAATTCTTGACTCAACTTATGGCGTTATCGTGTACCAAGAGCAGGTTATGCAGCTTGCTCAGGTGCTTGCAGGATACTCTTTGGGCGGTGCAGATATTCTGCGTCGTGCGATGGGTAAGAAGAATCCTGCTGAAATGGAAAGCCAGCGCGAAGTATTCAAAAAAGGTGCAGCGAAGAACGGTAAAGATACCGAAATCGCCATGAAGATCTTCGATCAGGTACAGAAGTTTGCTGAGTACGGCTTTAACAAGTCTCACTCAGCTGCATATGCTCTTGTGGCCTGGTGGACACTGTACTTAAAAGTACACTATCCAGCTGAATTCCTTGCAGCCATGATGACAGCTGACCGTACTAATACCGTTAAGCTGGTGTCATATATTGCCGAATGTAAACGCCTTAACATCACCGTAAATCCACCAAGCGTTAACGTAGGTCGTTTTGACTTTACTGTAGATGAAGATGGTTCTGTTATTTACGGCCTGGGGGCGATCAATGGCATTGGTGAAGACTTAGTTAATCAAATCGTTCACGATCGTAATGAGAATGGTCCATTCAACGATTACTTTGACTTTGTTGCCCGCATTGGTAGTCAGCGTCTCAATAAGAAGAGCATGGAAGCCTTTATCTTCAGTGGTGCTTTAGATTGTTTTGAGGGTAGCCGTGCACAGAAGTTTGCATCGATAACCCGCGCTATTACCTACGCAACACAAAAGAAAGATGAAAAAGAAACAGGTCAAACTGGCTTGTTTGCCATGATGGATGATATCGACGATACACCAGAGTTTGAACAGTGCCATGAGTGGCCCGAGAAATACACCTTATCTCAAGAGAAGGCCAAGCTCGGTTTATATGTTTCAGGTCATCCGATTAACGGCTATATCGATGAGCTTAGAAGCTATTGCACCACATCTTTAGGACATATTCGCCCTGGCTCACAAGATAGGCCTTCAGTTGATACCGTCTGTGGTGTCGTCATTAGTTGCGATAGCAATGTGTCTAAGAATAGTGGCAAAAAGTTCTACTCTATTACTTTAGATGATGCGACCTCTCAGCTGTCACTGCAGCTTTTCCAAAACCAAGCTGAAACCTTAACTAAGATTTTAGAAGAGCGTGCTAATAGCCATGATCAGCGCATTAATAGCATGCCTGCTGATACGGACGAAAGTCTCTTATGCGATGCACCTTTAATCTTAATCTTGAAGGTGTCTTGCTATAACTCACCTGACGGTCTGCGCTATCGCTGCCGTGGTATTGAGACTATGGATCTCATCCGTCGTAAGAGTGCCCGCAATATCACCTTATGCTTCAAAAAGGACTTCTACGAAGAGCACCATGAGTTCATCAACACCACCTTAATGCGCAATGCCGTCAAGGTAAGTGATATTAAGAGCGCTTTAGCTAAAGCAGGATTACCAAATCGCACTAATCTGCCTGGTCTACCTCCGCCACAAGCACTGCCACCTCAATATGCAGATAACAATCGACGCTCTTCAGGCCGCTATGACAATGAAAATGAGGATGTTTTTGTTGATGAGGGCTGCTCTTTGAGCATCATGCTTGATGATGTACGCATCAATCTCAATAACGATAACTTGCGCTTTATTCCTAGCGACGATCTTATCGAAAGTATTCGAGATCTTGCAGGACCTCATGCGGTGCAAATTAGCTACACCAACTCTTAGCTACTAATTGCTCTAAAGAAAAGTGCCTACCTTAAGAGTCCAACAAACTCATGGACTTTTCCTGCCGAGCTAGGTCAGGCACTTTTATTGACCAGCAAGCTCAGGGACTTTTCCTGTCCAGCAAGATCATGTACTTTTCCTGCCGAGCTAGGTCAGGCACTTTTCTTGTCCAGCAAGATCACGTACTTTTCCTGCCGAGCTAGGGTTGGCACTTTTCCTGTCCCAAAAGAACGTGTACTTGTCCTCGCCCAATAAGCAACAAGCCCTGACAGATTGCTCTGACAGGGCTTGTTGCTTGTTATAAAACTATGCTTGCGCTCTTACTTATGGCCGTGTGGATTATTAGCCATTTCTTCTTTTTGCTTGCGCAGTTTTTCTTCATTACGACGATACATTTCCATTTCTGCATCAATCTTGGCCTTTTGCATAGCATGCTGCTTTTCAATCTTGGCAGATAAAAGACCAGCAAGACATAAATAAATGCCTGCAAATAAAGATAGCAGCATCCACATACCATTAGAGTATGGCAGTGAATAGAATGGCTGTACTAATACGGCCAAAACTACGCATACAGAGCCGTATAGGATCTCGTTTTCGCGCAACAGGAAGTAGAAGCAGCCAAACATAAGCACGAAAGCACCGCCTATACGGCATAGGAAATCAAGGGTTGCTGAACCTGGAGTAACAGCAACAAGCATGCATACAGCACCGACAAACGCCAGATATCTGAACCACGTCACTTTCCTTCTCCTTTGCTTTTCGCAGCTGGCAATAAAACCTTAAACCTTTTGAACAGATCCAATAATAAAGAGATCCGTAAATAAAATTACAAAGCCAATAGGCATAGCTCGCAACTAACCTAATATCCACTGAGGCACTCAGCTTCAAAATCAATGCATTAACAAGTTGGCATAAAACAAACTGGTTAATGATTCTTACACTTTAAAGCAAAAGGTGTGACAGTAGTATTCCCACACATTATTATAACACGCCGCATCCATACATAATGTATGGCTGCCTTATGAATCAGGGCTGCAATTAACTGTAAACGTGTTATAAACCGCAAGAGCGCATGGGATAAAGTCTGTGTGGTCATACAACATAGACTCATTATCGTTAATCGCACCATTTAGGGCAGCCTCTTGTGCTCCATCATGATCCATTAAAAGACCTAATGAGGCGGCAAGTTCTTGCTGCATACTAATTAAAACTGGCGCTATCCTGGCCTTTTGGCACTCCTCAATGTCCTCTTGATGCACAAATACTGATACCATCGCATCAAGTGGCTCGTTAAGATTAATCTCTAATGGCTCATCAAGGCCACAATTAGCATCTACAGTAACACTTGATGGGTGACTATCGTGCATAGCTTTGCTAAGCACGCGCTTTGAACTTCCTGCCGCCTTTGGTAACTTGAAGCAGTAGACCACGCCCTTTGGAACCTCACTTGAGACAATGGTGTGTTCGTACGGGTCAATACTCAATACATCCATCTTAAAGATGCTTAGCCCCGTAAGCTTAATTAGAGCCTCTCTTAAGGTCCATTGTTGCGTAAAAAACACGGCTTTATCTGCGTCGCTCTCAAGCTTCAAATAAAAATCAAGCTCTTTATCGCTTAGGACACGCTCAACTAATGGCTTACGTAAGCGTTTAATATTAGCTACCTCAAGATCGATCCCCTGCTCTTTGCTTCCTGTAGATAGGGCAATTAAATCTATAGAATGGCTAAGATTAAAGTGAACCTCATTGACGCTCTTACTTAAAGTTCCAATAAATGGCTTACCACTTGGTCCAAGCATGAGCGGCGGCAGAGGAGCATTTATATCTAACAGTCCTTGCTCAACTAATGCGAGTTTGAGTAAGCCGCGCCCTGATAGATAGGTTTTACGACGTAGTGGTTTAAATGAGGACGCAGAGTTTAATAAGAGCTCATCTTTTGCCACTAATCTTTGTATGCAAGGACTAGCTGTACTGACATAAGCAATCTTTAGTTGCGTTTGCATCATCTATGCTAGATCCTCATTATTGCGTAACGATAAAAATAACTAAGGCCGCTAAGCGGCCTCAAACGTTGCCTCCCCGCTAACTTTAATTAACTAAAGATAAGGGGAGACATAATGAATGTTTAGTTAATACTACTCTTGAGTATCTGCACTAGGGCGACGTATGGTGCGCTTTAAAGATGCGACCTTACGCTTCTTTAAGCTTGCAGCCTCCTCAACGGCAGCTTGAGTATCATCAACCTTTGTACGGCTGCGGCCTTTGAGAGAGTGAACACGACGCTTTGGCTCATCGCTATCTAATGTTGCAGCGCTTGTAGCTGCTGTAGCACTTGCGGTTACTACACTAGCAGGAGCTGCAGTGCTTTCAGATGGGGCTGCTGCGCTAACTGAGGCGCTAGCAGAGGCAACCGGTCGCTTTTGAGCTGAAGCATTAGATGCTGATGCCACGGCCTTAGTCAGGCGAGCAATCGACATATCACTCTTTGGAGCCATATCGCTCTTAAGCTTAGCCTCATCATTAATAGCGTTAACATCCACATCCTCTGAGTGAGGTGGAACTACGCCTGACTTGGAACGATCGGCACGAGCTAATACTGCACGAGCGGCATTACGTGCTGCTTCAAGTGAAGAGCTAACAGCCTCAGATGGCTCAGTACGCTCTACATCAGGTACCTCAACCTTCTTGCTAGCATGAGCTGCAATAGTAGCTCTAGCCTTTGCAGCCTCACGAGCGCGATTTCTTGCAGCGCTACGAGCAGCCTCAAGTGCAATCTTAACCTCATCTGGATTAGATGCATTGCTAAGCTGCTTTTTAGCATCATCACGAGACTTAGCAAATGCACGTGCAGCCTCTAAAGCGCTCTTAACATCAGAGGTCACGGCGCGAGACTGAGGCTTTACATCGACCTTAGTCACAGCATCGCTCTTGAGGACCTGTCGTGGTGTAGCTACCTTACGCTCGGTATTTGGAATCTGACGACCAGCGGCTGATGCAGCTTTCTTAACGTTTTCTAAACGATTAATGCGGGCAGCACCTGCGGCAAATGACTTAGGAGTACGGATTGCAGTAGGCAGAGAATCAGGAACAGTTCTGATCATCTTCTGTGGAACTACTACGCCAGTACGCTCTTTAATTGCATTAGCAACTAAGGAGCTTGCAGTACGTGACTGTAATGCTGCTGCAGCCTTATTAGCCACACCATGCTTTGAAACGATACTGCCCTTATCTTTCTTCCAGGCAGCAGCCACAGCTGCAGCAGCTGAACGCTCCTGAGCAGCTTGGCGAGCTTTAGCAATGCGTGCCATAGCATTAGCACGTGCAGCCTTAACCTTTGGATCATTGCCTGGATTTATTGATGAAATTCGACGTAAAGGCTCTTCATTATCAGCTACCGGGAATGACCACTCGTCATCTTCAGGAACATCCTTACGTGTATTAGCAGCAGCTGTAGCCTTAGCGGTATTTACAGCGGCTCTGATGCTAGCGGCCAAATCAGCTGGATCCTCTTCATCCTCATGAGGAAGAACAGGAGTAACTACATTAAACTCGTTGGTTGCCGCTTCACTAGCTGCTGCTACAACTGCAGCAGCAACATCAGGGGAAGCACCCTTCTTAGCTAATTCAGCAGAACGCATAGCTGCAACCTTGGCAGCTCGCTCTCTAGCTTTGGCAAGCATATCTTGCATACGCTCGGACTTAGTGGATGTTGAAACAGGCTTGCTAATGCCACTGTGTGCAGTATCAAATTCATCGACCTCAAAGCCAGCATCATCCTCTACGCTAGCTGCAATAGCATCCACCGCCTCTTTTGCCTCTGCAACAGCTGCCTGAGAGTCAAAGCCATCTGAGCCGATGCTATCGAGAGTTGAAGCATCAAAATCACTAGCATTGAAGCCATCTGTAAAGGAGCCACTAGTATCGATACTTTCGACAGCTGCCAGCATCTCATCGGTATTAAAATCTTCACTACCAGGCAAAGCAGCGGCGGCAGCAGCCATAGCTGCAATATCCTCAGCTAAATCCATAGCATTAAGATCAGCACCAGCAGCTGCAGCTTTAGCTTTAGCAACTTCTGCCTTGATACTTGCTGCTACGCCACCTTCAGCTGGAGCATTTAAAGGCTTAAACTCTTTGTGATGCTTATAGGCATTTTGCAAGAGACCACGGCCCTCAGAGCCAGCATTAGCAAATGCCATCTTTAAAGCTTCTGCTGCGGTACGTGGGCCCTTAACACGAGTCTCACCACCCTCATTTAAGGTTGCAAAAATCTTCTTTGGCTTTGGCTTAGTAGCTGAGGATGCTCTTAAAGCAGCAAGCTTAGCCTGAGCTACCATCTGTGCAGGAGTCAGCGCAGCAGCTGTTGATGCAGCTAAAGGCGCACTCTGAGACTTAAGCTCCTTAGTCTTATCCTCAGAAACACTATCTTTAGCCATCTGAGCTGCAGTAGCTTGAGATTTATCCTCAGCCTGATCATCAGCCTGATCATCAGCCTTTTCATCAGCTGCGGCTGCGGCGGCCTTAGCTGCTGCAACCATGGCTTTAAGATCGGATACTGCCAGAGCGCTTGGCTTTTGGCTATCGGTCTTAGGCTCTTGAACATTATCAGATGCGGCGGCGGCGGCCTTAGCTGCTGCAACCATAGCCTTAAGATCGGAGGCTACCGGAGCACTAGGTTTTTGGCTAACGCTCTTAGGCTCTTGAGCATTATCAGATGCGGCCTTGCTAGCAAACTCTGCCTTAGCGGATGTATCCATGCTTGCAGGGGTATCAGTGCTTGCGGCGGCATCTGCCTTGACAACTTCTTGTTCCTTATTGGCCTGCTTGGCGGCATTGAGGTTCTTAAGTTTATTAAGAGCCTCCATGACCTTTTGCTGTCTCTCAAGGTCAGAGATCATGCCTGGGTCATTAGCTAAAGCAGGTGAAATTGTGCTGCCATCGATACCAAACTTCTCTTGAATACCACGACGCATGCGCTCTTCAAGAGACTTAGCCTCTTCTTGAGCAGAGTCGACACGAGTAGTGTTGTACTCGTAGAAACGGGAGGCCTCGTTCTCAAAGTCACCCTCGAGCAAGGAGACGTGGTTTAACGCCTCAGCAGCACGATCACTCTTTTCAAGAATGTCGTGTTCCTTATCTTGTTTTTCTAACTCTGCGCTAATTTCTTCACTTAAGACATCTTCAGAGCCTGGAGACATGCCATCTAAGTTCAGCTCAGGAAGCTCCTCACCACCTTCTTGAGCAGCGGCTAAGGTTGCCTGCTTAGCAATACTTGAAGGGGCCTGAGAAGACTTTTCCTCAGACTCGGATACACCCTTGTCTTCATCTTCAGACTGCTTTTCTCTTAAGTTGTGATTGTAAATAGAGAAACTGAAGTTTAAGGAGTCAAGGTTTAAGCCATCAGCAGCGCCATCCTGATTCTCACTTGCATCAGCTTTATTTGCAGAGCTTGACTGATAAGGCTCGCTTTCATTGCTTACCTCACTAGGCTGTGCAATCTTGGCATCGATAGCCTGACGGTCAAAGTCTGTAGCTGCACTATGAGCACCGTCTACCTTAAGCTCATCGTTTTTATCAGGCACATCTTCTGACTCTAATGAGGCTAATACCTCAGCTACAGTCTTGCGCTTGAAGTTTGGATAAACTGGAGATTGCTCTTGATCCTTAGGAGCTGCCTCGTAACGATCGTCATTGAGATCCTCGGCTTGTTGACCTAAAGCATCAGTGAGGTTGTGAGAGTCAAGCTCATCTTGGTTTTCATGCTCAATACGGCTTTGACGAGCAGTAGCTGAGTTTAAGATATCAGCAAAACCAGCTGATGAACTAGCAGTATCCTCAGTAGTTTTCTTGTTATAACTCTTTTGCAGATCAGCTACAGCTTCAGCATCGTCATTATCAATTACATCAAGTAACTGTCCTACCTTACGACCTGTAAGAGGAACCTGAGCAAGCTCATTACCTACATTCTCTTGGGCGCTTTGAGGCTGTGCTGCTTGACCTTGAGCATTAGCCGCATCAATCTTAGCCATTAAGCCAGACCATGGTGATGAGGCATTATCTTTATTGTTTGTATCTGATGCGGACTGTTTTTGCTCCTGCTCTTGTGCAACAGACATAGCAAGAGAGCTCAGACGACTCATACGGTCAGCTAAGGCCTCTTTAGAAGGAGTATTATCATCAGATGCTTTAGCTTGAGTTTCCTTACGTGCAGTTGCGGCTAAGAAATCGTTGCTAAAGTCAGGACCATCATCGGCACTTAAACCCTGCAGCGCAGCGCTACCAAAGCTGTTAGCTGCACTAGTGCTATCTCCGTTAGCATTAGTGCGTGGCTCTGGATAGCTATTATTTTCTTTTAATGGTTTGAATGCGCTGTCTGCACCATCAAGGCTCAGAGGAACATCATCAGCGCTTAAATGTCTTGAGCTAGCTCTCTTATTGCCTTTCTTGCCTGAGACTTTTTGATTGCGTGCTCCCTTGCCTGCGAGATCTAAATCGTCCTGCTCCTCATCTAAGAACGAGTCCTCTACAGGGAGTACTGGTGCATCATCATCTTCTGCGCTTCTCTTAAAGAGCTTTAAGAGCAAGGCGCGCATTAAGAATAGAAAAGCGACAAAGGCCACACCACCTACGATACCGTAGATATGACCAGAATCAGGATCAGGGAATTGCTCAGGAGTAATGCCTTGCGAGAGCAAGAACTCAATTATCTTCCTCGGAAATGCAATAGCTAATGCTAGCGGTACATCACCTGCGAGCATAGCAAAGATACCGAACCTAAAAGTACGGGGAATTAGGCAGAAAATAAGGCCTAAAGCGAATATGGTTGCGCCCATATACGAAAACAGGGCATCTACCGAGGAAACTAGATCAATCATGGAGCACTTAAAGAATAGATAAACAGGCTGTTAACTAGGTCGTCTTATTTAAGAATGTGCCCATCCAAGGACTGATAATTGAGTGGATTAGCACTCAAAGCTTAAGTGGATAGTTCCTTATACACGTACATAACACCTTTGTTATGAACTTGTATTTGGCACTCACAGGCAAACTAAGCCGATAAAGTGCTATCTCACTAACAGCACAGCGCAAGGATGATTGAATGGCCTTAACAGGCCCTAATTCGGTGCATAAGCGCATGCACCAAAGAACATAATCTTATAACGCACATAGCTCTACTCGATTATATCAAAGTCTATCAGCGCAAACTGCAATGCACGCCTCAAAGAGCCATGTTGTCTTATTATTCTCATGTGCGACGTCTTCGCACTATTTTGTGGCGGCGACTTATTTGCCAAACTATTCTTACAAAACTAACCTCAATTTAAAGCCTCTCTAACCTTGTTTTCTTAGCATAGATAAAGGCTTTACGGCTATTTTACGCACGCAATTCGTAAGCTACTTTTAGTAAGAGACTACTCCCCAATACAGAACATGGCTAAGTACTTGATTATGTTGAACGTTACACAGAAAATACTATTTTTCATAATGTCGAAACTAAGACTCAACTTACTCAAGGTATGTAGCGACTAATGCAAAATTTCCAAGCCCCATAATAGGGCACGATGAAGATTAGCAATCAAGCTAATACCAAGAAATACCATAAGTTTATATACCTATACGAACATTTATGTTCTTGGCTACGAGAACTTTGCTTTTGAGTAATCCATGACTGCGGATGAACATTTCATGGGCAGTCTTACGATAGTTGATCGTTTTCGATATGTAATCTGCCTAAAAGCACCATAGCCGTGGCAATAATTTTCCAACATTAGAGAATGTACTATGTTTGTTTGGGACGGAGATCCAATTGCTTTTACCATAGGTCCACTAACCTTGCGTTGGTACGGATTGTTCTTTGCCTCTGGCTTTGTGATCGGCTACTTCATCATGCAGGCTATGTTTAAGCGCCTTAAGTACAACACTGAAGACTTAGATAAGCTGCTCGTGTATATCTTTGCTGGCACCGTCATCGGCGCACGTCTTGGTCATTGTCTTATTTACGAACCAGACTTCTACCTGTCCAATCCAATTGAGATCCTTAAAATCTGGAATGGCGGACTTGCAAGCCACGGTGGTACTGTAGGCGTGATTGTCGCCTACTCCATCTTTATTTGGCGCTCCAAGAAGTATCGTTTCTTAGAGCTTGCCGATATGCTCAGCATCCCAATTGCGCTCGTATGTTGCTTCATTCGCTTAGGCAACTTTATGAACTCTGAAATTCTTGGAACCCCAACAGATAGTGCGTTTGGCGTTGTATTTGCCCGTTTGGGCGAAGACTTTGCCCGCCACCCTGCTATGCTCTATGAAGCTTGTGCTTACTTTGCCACTTTCATCGTGCTTACCTTCGTGTACTTTGCGATGAAAAAGCGCCCTGATGGTTTCATCTTGGGCTTAATGCTTCTTATGATCTTCACTGCTCGTGTCATCATTGAGCCATTTAAGATCGAGCAGGCAGATTATCAAACCAATGTAGGCATGAACGTAGGACAGCTGCTTAGTTATCCATTCATCATTGCAGCACTAGCTTTGATAATCTTTGTTTGGTACCGCTACAAGAAGAACGCCAAATAGCGTTAAGATAATTTTAAAAATTCTTTTCGTGGATCAAACCATCTTTGCTAGCACTTGTATTTTTGAAAGTTAGATTATTATCTTATTCATTAAAGTTTTAGCATTATGGGATACATCCTGATGGACTTTGTGTGTGTGTATCCATCAGATTAATCATTTTGTTTATATTAAGGAGAGTATATGGCTCTTGAAGTTATCGTCCTTGCCGCAGGTATGGGCAAACGCATGCACTCTGATTTACCAAAGGTGTTGCATAAGGTTGCTGATGAGCCGATGCTCTTTCATGTCATTAAGACCGCTAGTGAGCTTAGCCCATCCAAGATTCATGTAGTACTTGGGCACAAGGGCGAGCAAGTGGAACAAGCTTTACAAAGCCTTGAGGGTGCTTGCCGCTCACTCATTAATGTGTGCTACCAAAAAGAGCAATTAGGTACCGCCCATGCAGTATCTCAGGCCATTCCTTGTGTCGATGCATCCTCAGATGTGATTGTTCTTTATGGGGATACTCCATTAACTCCAAAGAGCGAGCTTGAGCGTTTGCTCTCAGGTCTTAGCAGCTCTGCTATGACTTTGCTGACCTCACGACCAAAGAATCCTTTTGGCTACGGTCGCATCATCCGTGACTCAAAGGGCAGCATTCGTTGCATAGTTGAAGAAAAGGATGCTAGCGAAGAGCAAAAGGCAGTTCGCGAAATTAACACCGGCATGATCGCCGCATCAGCTGCAGTATTAAATGAGTATTTGCCAAAAATCTCCAACAACAATGCTCAAGGTGAGTACTACCTTACCGATCTCATTGAGCTCTTAGTTAAGGATGGCCGTACCGTAAGCCCTGTTGAGGCACAGCCTCACAACACCATGCTGCTCGAAGGCGTCAATAACAAGGTACAGTTATCTGCAGTTGAGCGTATCTACCAAAAGCAACAAGCCACTCGTTTAATGACTGAAGGCCTTACTTTAGCTGATCCTGAACGTTTTGATCTGCGCGGCACTCTGAGCTTTGGTAAAGACTGCTTTATAGATACCAACGTTATCATTATGGGCAAGGTGGTGCTCGGCGATAACGTAATTATCGGTACTGGCTGTGTACTTAAGGATGTAACCATTGGCGATCGCTCTGAGATCTCTCCATACTCCATCTTAGAAAAGTCTGAGATGAAGGTGCACACTACCATTGGACCATTTGCACGTCTGCGTCCAGGCAATGTGCTTGAAGATGAGGTGCACATTGGTAACTTCGTTGAAGTAAAGAATAGCCATATTGGGGTTGGCACTAAATCTGGCCACCTTACTTATATTGGTGATAGCGATATCGGCTCTGGCACTAACATCGGTGCCGGTACTATTACCTGCAATTATGATGGCGCTAATAAGCATCGCACTGTCATCGGCAAAGATGTCTTCATTGGATCAGATACACAGTTAGTTGCCCCGGTTACTGTTGAGGATGGCGCAACTATCGGAGCTGGCACCACCGTAACTAAGACTGTAGCCGCCAACGCACTGTATATCACTCGCGCAAAGGGTCTTACTAAGGACAATTACAAGCGCCCAACCAAAAAACCTAAGGCTTAATCAGTTACATCGACACAGATCTTTATGCTATAGCAAGCGGCCTCACTTAGTGGGGCCGTTTTGCTTTGGGCACAACACAAACCAGCCCTCTGACAGAGTCTAAACATTTGTGCCTCTTATATAGATAGGAGTTTGAGCACCGCTAGTTGTATTTGGGCCCAACAACAGGGCAAACTGTGTGCCCGATCCCAAATTTTGCTAGAATAATGCGCAATTTAGCTTTCACTTTTAAGATCTCAAAGCCAATATGATGTATTTGGTTGCCACATCATCATGCAAATATAGTCTAATTCTATATGGCGAGATCTGTTGTAGTGAGCGATTGTTCCATAGAGTGGACGCTATAGCTATTAACGGGGCTAGGCTTATATAAAGTCTAGCATGGGTTGTTTTATCAAGATCGCTGTCATTACCTGTGGCAGTGGTTGCGCCTGGTGTTTTATGAAAGACTTCAAACGTTCTATATCATTTGCATCGTGGCGTGAAAAAATTGCTTTTAGCGTCGGTGTCCTCGGCAAAGAATTAGTGCAAGGTCTTATAAATCTATGCATCTTTGCCTACTGCCTCCATGTACTGCATCTTGAAGCAGCATTTTTGTGTGCTTTGTACTTAGGCTTTCATGTTCTAGGTACTATTGCCAATCCTATTATCGGCTTCTTAGTCGACAATACCTCTAGCCGCTTTGGCAAATACAAGCCTTGGATCTTTTGCGGCTCGCTGTTAAATCTCCTAGCTATTGTATGGATGTACCACTTGCCTGAGCAAGGCGGCAGCATCTACTTAGCAGTAACGCTGTCCTATGCATTATGGTCACTATCGTTCTTTATGATCGATACTGCCTCATGGCCGATGCTGACTATCTTTAGCTCCGATAGCTCAACGCGCGATGCCATGGCCTCAGTTCCATGTATCGCCACCTCGATCGGTACTTTCTTTATACCTATCTGCTCTGTACCCCTGCTCCATTACTACCCGACCATGCTTTCAGGTCCAAATGATGAGTACACTAATGCAGATATCATGAGCATTATTATTTTGGTGGTCAGTCAAAGTGCTTTGTTACTTTTCATCCGAACCAAGTACATTGCTAAAAGACAAGCGCGTAGCATTCGCCGCAATTCTCACAAGCATATGCTGCCGCCATATCAAAAAGATGCCATTGGCTCTAATGGTGGCTATTGCTCTACCAACGACGCGCACAATCTTTACGCTCGTCTTGCGGCTCAAGCGGCACTTAACTACTCTGAATCACAAGGCTCAAACAAGCCTCAGATGCAAAACTTTAAGGACTCTACAGCCTCTGAGGGCATCATTAGCTCTAGCTTTACAACTTACGATGCAGCTGTAGTTCAGAACAACGTCAAGCAGTGCTACAACAATGTTATCGGCTATTTTGACCGCGCTAATGTTAATGGTACTGACGATAAGATGGTGGGCTATTCCTCCAATGGAGATAATGCCGGCTCTAATAGCGAGCTTTATGCCTCACTGAATAATCAAGAGCAAAACCATAACCACGAAATTAATGATATTAGTGCTGTCTATGCAGAGATTCGCGAAGCTACAATGGCCTCTAGCAATCAAGAGAACTACGTTAATTCGTTTAATGAGCTCTCACCTGTTGCGCATAGCAATCATCAAGGTAGCTCTGAAAGCCTCATCAAACAAATTAAAAACATTGCCCAGATCGTGTTGCACAACGATCAGCTGATGGTGCTCTTTATTTGCGGTGTATTAATTAACATAGCTTTAGGCATCACCGTTGGCTCTATTTTTAATCTCTTAAATGCCAACAACCTCTTTAACAATCACTCTATATACACTGCACTTTTAGTTGGCTGCTTCTTACAAATTACCTGTATGGCTTTGTATGAGCCAATGGTGCGCATGCTCTCTAGAGCCTTTGTCTTTAACTTTTCAGTCTACTTATTTATAGGCGGCGCTGTAGTCATCTTCTTAGCGCAAAATGCCTCTGACATGCTTACCGCACTCATAACTGCTGCATTAATCTTAATTAACTGCGGCTTAGGCATGTGTCATGTCAGCCTGATTTCAATGACTGTAGATACCGTAGACTATGGAGAGTTTAAACTTTCACAGCGTAATGATGCCCTGATTTTCTCTATGCGCATTACCTCAGTACACTTAGGTAGCACCATTTCATTTTTCTTCTTTGGTGGCTCCATGGCAGCAACATTTGTCTTTGAAGACTCACAAGTACCGCTGCCAGAAATGAACTCGAATATGGCGACTATTTTTGTTGCTATTTTGTGTCTAACCACTCTCTTTATCTACAGTGCTTACTACAAGCTCAATGGCAGCTTCTATCGTAATGTGCTCAATAACCTGCAGTACTTACGTCAAAACTTTCGCTCAGCTGATAATGTTGATAGAGGCCCATTTATGCTCCGCTATGCGCTCGATGAGAGCACTATGATTGTTAAGCTCAAAGCAAGCAATCAAGATGACATCATCCGCGCCATGGTGCAAAAACTCTCTAAGGTCAATGCTATTACCTCGGAGCATGATTACTTAAGCGATCTTAATGCACGCTTAGAGCTCGGTCCTTGTGGCGTTGCTGAAGGTATCGCGCTGCCGCATGCAAAATCATCTTCTGTATTGCGTGCCACTGTGGTAGTTGCCACCCTTGATACCCCAATCGACCTTGGCTCCCTTGATGGCCGCAAGAGTGATCTTATTTTCTTGCTTGCTAGCCCTGATGACGGCGAGACCCACTTAAAACTTTTAGGCCGCCTCTCCTTGTTACTAAACGAGCCAGGTTTTGCCGACAAGCTCCGTGACTGCGGATCAACTACTGAGATCTTTGAGCGCCTTGTACAGTGTGAAAAGCACGTGGTCAAATAAGCGCCCGCTCAGTAAGCTCGCTAAAACAACCAACGATCGCATCAACACTACTTGTCGAACACATCATCTGAAAAGGCCCTAATTGCCTAAGAGCACGACAGGCGCAGATCCAACAAAAAAACCATGTTACCCTTTTGCATGAGACAAGGTCTTTAGCGCCTAGGAAATGTAGATTAGTTGAATGCTTTTCAGGTATTAAGTAATTTGTAAATATGCATGAGATAATCGGCATAGGCTAATGATAAGATCTGCTTACTTGTACTTGAAGCTAGGAAGGATATATGAGTATCTCTGTATTACGCTCACATAAGGCAGTACGCCTCTTTAAACTCTTCTGTACAGGCAGTGCCGCTTTTAGTGCTTTAGTGCTTGCTGCCACTCCTAGTTTTGCTCAAGCTACAGTAAACGAAACGATCGAGCAGAACAATATCATTAAGGTATGTGCTGTACCGCAGCTATATCAGGCAGTTAACCTGATGCAAAATGTCTCAAAGATTAAGTTTGAGCCTACCTTTGCAACAGCTAACGAATTGTATGCCATGGTAGCTAACGCTCCTGAAAACAACACTGTAGCTGTCTGTGATGTAGTGCTTTCATCTGATGAAAGACTACCAATTAGCCTGATTCGCTCTCAAAGAGCAGTAGGCAGCTCAATGGTGCCTTTTGCTATTGCTCCTTTAGTATTTTGGTCACGCGATCCTGAATTATTTAGCTCCAAAGGCAATACTGCGCAAAACCTGTTGCGCAAACATCAGATTCAAAGCCTCGCGCTAGCGTCAGCAAACCAAACTCCTGTTGGCTTTGCAACCGCACAGCTTTTGAAAAACTCAGCTTTTAATACAACCTATCTGAAAGACAAAACCTATAAGAGCGAACACGAGTACCAAGTCTACTCCATGGTCTCTAACGGCAATGTTCAGGTAGGCATTGTCACTAAGCCATTAGTTGCTCAAATAACTCGCGAGCTCAACGGCTCTTATTATGAGGTGCCACGTAATCTGCACTCTGATATTCAGTACTATGCCGTTTTAATGGAGCAGTCCAAAACCAATCGTAAAGCTAAGGCCTTCATTGGCCGCCTCATAAAAGATAAGCGCATTCAGGAAGTCCTCCACATTACTGGCTTCTCCCCAATCACAACAGACTAATCCAATAATCAAAAAAATTACATAGCGTAAGCCTAAGACTATCTACTAAAGAGCAACTAGCGCTCTTATCAAATGAAAATGGCGAGGTGAACTCGCCATTTTCATTTGAATCATACGTAAAGCAGCCATCACATTAGATCTTGGCTAATGCACTAAGGCTTATAGCAATCAAATCGACATTGGCCACCGTCAACAAAATAGGCTCTTTGTATATCTACAGCACTAACTGGCTCTGCTGTTGAAGGGCGCTTGACCACCACACGCTTAGTCGCAAGCCTTAAAGCAATGCGAATAAAGTCTTCAATGTCCTTGTCCTCACCAATTACTTGTCTAAACAAGAACATATCTTTCTTAACTACAGCACTCTTTTCTCGTTCTGGGAACATAGGATCGTAGTAGATCACCTCAGGAGCCTCCCCAACGTATGAGGCTATAGTGCCTATCGTTTGAAGCTTTGGCAAAGTAAAAGGAAAGAAGCGTGACTTAGATGCTCTCATTAACGCATCTTTTAAGATAATCCAGATAGGCAGCTGTCTTTCAAAGGAGAGCACCTGAGCTTTAGCATGAGCTAAGATCATGGACTCTCGGCCTAATCCTGCAGTGGCATCAAAAACTAAAGCCCCATCTTCAATGCCATTCATCACTGCACGAGCTAAAGGCTCTTTTTGTCTACCACCGCGTAGCAGTCTTTGACGATATGAAACTTGCTCAAAGTCGATGACTAATGGCTTCATCTTAGCTTGTAGCAACAAACTCATACCAGCCATGCCGTCATCAAAACCAATTAAGGCATCCCCATCGCTAATAAACGATGCATATTCGCTGTTTAAAAACGCCTCATGTCCATGTTTATGGATTAACGCACTTGCTTTGGCTGCAGCATCTTTAAGTGCAGCTGTACTCTCATCGCCCACCACATAAACAAGCCTATCACCATAGCTACCAAGTAAAGTAGCGTCCGATAAGCAAGAGATCTGAGTGCCATCCACCTGCAAAGAAGAATCCCCACTCACATCAGATACACAAGCATTAGTAGCTACTGCCTTTTCAATAGATTGCTTGATCTCATCAATAAATAAGCTTGCTTGCTCATTAGCATTTAGATGTAAGTATAGTTTCTTCACGATTGATCCTATTTAGCCGAGCTCAGAGCGCAGATAGTCTAAGGTAGCGCCAATATCAGGACGCACTCCAGTCCATAACTCATATGACAAAGTAGCCTGACCGACAAGCATACCAAGACCATCAAAACATGCCTTAACGCCAAGGCTCGAGGCCTTATCAGTAAAGACAGTGCTACCTGTCTTAGTGTAATAGAGATCATAAGCAAAGGCAGCATGAGTGTAGATGCTATCAGGAATCTTAGGCAACTCTTTGCTCACTGATAAAGACGTAGAGTTAATGATCACATCATAATGATCATCAGGTAAAAGATCATCAAAAGTACAAGCTCTGCACTTAGCCTCAGAGCGATCAAGCAGTACTTCATCTAGGCCTTGCAGTAATTGACTTGCCTTTGAGACAGTACGATTAACTAAGGTAAGCTCGCTTAGTGCAGCTTCTTTACTCAAAAGTGATGGCAAGATACCTCGTGCAGCACCACCTGCGCCGATGACCAACACTTTAGATTGCTGCAAAGGAGCATTTAGACGTAATAGATCGCTATAAAAGCCAAAACCATCGGTATTGTCACCAATATAGCGCTCGTTTCCATCCGCACTTTGAATGCGTTTGAGGGTGTTTACCGCCTTAGCAATACGAGCACGATCGGTAAGCTCATGAGCAAACTCATATGCCTCAATTTTACATGGCACGGTTATATTACAGCCAAGACCACCTGAGCTAAAGAATGCATCAGCAGCCTCTTTAAAGCTACCTTCAACTAGCAAACGCTCATACGAGATCTCATGCCCATGTAATTTAGCAAAATGCTGATGAATAAGAGGGGACATGGAGTGTGCAATAGGATTACCAAAGACTGCTAGTTTGAGTGCCATAACGATACCTGCTAGAAAGTGTATTTCTGCTTTAGCATATCAAACCACACTAGGCAGTCATACTATCTCACCGCAATAGTACACATGCACCAAGCCTATTATGCCCATGCAGCCTGGCTAACCAAGATTTAGCTAGCCTATTATGCCCATGCAGCCTAGCTAAACAAGATTTGCTAGCCAAATACGTTCTGCTATGGGCGCAAGATTGCTCCGGTCATAGCATCATAGATAGTGCTAGGTTTGCTTAGTCCTTGACATGGCTCATCAAGAACATAGTCAACAACAGAACCAAAGACTCTCTTAAGCTCCTCAAGATCTGCAACAGGCTCATTGCCTGAAATATTGGCGCTAGTTGAGACAATAGGACAATTAGTCTGCCTGCACAGCTCTTGTAATAAAGGAAAGGCACTTACGCGTACGGCAACGGTATTTCTGCCACCAGTAAGGACACTAGGCAGTGATGGGTGCGCTGGAACAATGAAAGTGGCATGTCCTGGCCACTTTTCATGAATAAGACGCATGCTGTTTTGAGATAATTGGGCAAAATTTACAGTACCCTCAAGCATAGCAATATCCGATGCCACTACAATAAGACCCTTGTTGAGCGCACGATGCTTAATACTAATAACTCTTTGTACGGCATTGACATCATTGACTCTAGCTGAAAGTCCAAAGACACCTTCAGTTGGGCAGGCGATCACACCACCCTCTTTTAAAGTCTGGGCTGCCTCTGCAATCTTGTAGCTAACCGCATCGCTTATCTGTGACAACTTCTTACACCTCAAAATCAAGCAGCGCCCGCCCAAAACTGTAATGAGCGAATCAAATTTAACCAAATTTACTTACTTTGGCGACAAACAAAAAGGGGCATCCATGTGGATCACCCCCTTTTGTTGATTTCAGACAAGATTAGTTTGTATCATGCCTGATCTGCAAATCTTTATAGCAGCATTAACAAGCCAGTTAAAAGACCTGTTTTGATAATTAGAGCTTAGCTTGTAAAGCAGCGTCTTTAGCCATTACTTCCTCAGCAGCGGCCTGACGGTTTGCCTTAACACGAGCGTCTAAGTCCTTATCAACTAAGGCCATGATCTGGGCTGCTAAGTAACCTGCGTTCTTGGCACCAGCCTTACCAACTGCAACAGTTGCTACAGGGATACCACCTGGCATCATTACGGTTGAGTAAAGAGCATCAACGCCATTTAATGGACCGCCATCAACTGGAATGCCGATTACAGGACGGGTAGTGCGAGCAGCAACAGCGCCAGCTAAGTGAGCTGCTAAACCAGCTGCACAGATAAATACGCTAGCACCACGCTTCTCAGCATCCTGAACATAATTTGAAACTACATCTGGAGTACGGTGAGCAGAAGCTACACGTACTTCGTACTTGATATCAAAGCCCTTTAAAACATCAAGAGTGTTGTTCACCAAAGGTAAGTCTGAATCTGAACCCATGATAATGACAGCAAATTGCTCTGACATCGTATTCTCCGTTAAATCTGATATCTTAGGCATCCTTATGCCCTACTAAGCCTTAAATTATATCATGAGCAAAGTACCTTATCGCACATGTCACACTTATGGACATGTCCATTAGCCACCATGCTCACACAAGATTACCTCCAATATTCACAAAGCAAACAAGCTGACCTCATAAATGTAAGCCGTGTTAAAAGCACTGCTTTTGTAAAATGTGTACCCTTGCTCATTTGGCACCTGAGGCTGTTGGAACGCCTTATCCATGTGCGCTTGTCATTTTTGGCTTTGGCAAAGACGTATCCATGTTCGCTTGTCATTTTTGGCTTTGGCAAAGACGTATCCATGTTCGCTAGGCACTTTAGGCTTGTGGTGTTTGACCGAGCATCTCTTGTTTACGACGGCGGCGTGAGGCACACAGTGGATTGCCGCAGATAAGAGCGATACCAGCTTTCACCTTCTTTTTGTACTTAAGAGGGAAGCCACACTCCTTACACTCGCTTGCCACCGGCACACCTGGTAGTATGAACTCACAGCTTGGGTAGTTATTACAGCCAAAGAAGATGCGTCCTGAACGTGCTCTTCGGCGCTCTAATTGCCCTTTGTTGCACGATGGGCAGCTAATCTCCTCATCAACCGAGTCCTCTTTGTAAGTGTAAGTACATTGAGGGTAGTCTGAGCAGCCAATAAAAAGACCATAGCGACCTTTCTTTACGGCTAACCGTGCCCCACACTCGGGGCAGGTGCTTTCTAGCGTCTTAAGCGTTACGACTGCATTAGATCTAGCTGTGTAATAGCGTAGCTTACACTTAGGAAAGCATGAGCATCCTAAAAACGCTACCCTCTCATTTTGTCTTAAGATAAGGCTGCCCTGTCCGCATGCCGGGCATGGATCACCCTCTTTGAGCAGCATCTTGTTATAGCGTTCTTGATCAGCTGCAGATAATTCAGGATAAGAAGCCTCATTATCTGCATCTGCAATCCCGCTCTCGATTATCGCCACTGGCTCTGCGATAGTAAGGTCTGGCTTTGCCTCCTTATCGCCATCAGCAATGCCGTCTTCTAAAGAAGTATCTTGCTGCGCTTTAGCACTTAGATTTTGGCCATTATCATGAACAATCTTTGTCTCATCACTGCTTGAGGCCTCTTCATCCTCAACCACCTCAATCATCTTGTTGAGAATTTGCACCGCACT
>Garth_p1__coassemble_666_pt1 | contig 31269 bp, 14 predicted proteins | sample Garth_p1__metabat2_high_PE_022 | metagenome-assembled genome bin Garth_p1
AATTTAGATAGTTGCGCCCACAAATATTTTAGCAAGCTTGTTTACGTGCAATCGGTTGATGGCGTAGCAGCTGCAAAATAATCTAGCGAGCTTGTTTACATGCACCACGTGATATAGCGCTTGAGGCTGCCAAATAAGCTAGCAAGCTTGTTTACACGTACCACGTGATAAAGAGCTTGAGGCTGCCAAATAATCTAGCGAGCAACAAGCTCCCAAGGTTTGCTTGATGGTGGCGCAATGCAAACAATTGAAAACGGCATATCTTCTTAGCTTGAAGGTGTGCCGTTTTGCTTTTTGATGGTATGTAAACAAATATGAGGTGGTAGTTAGTCTGTGTTTTGAGGCTAGCTGATGCCTTAACTTATGTGGATTGAGGACAAATTGAGCTTATCTTTGCCGATTGTGTGAAATAGTGCTTGCAACGGGGCGTGTCTTTTCATAATCTTAACAGTTGCATTTTTTCGGCTAAGACTAAGTTATAGCTAAGCACAATCGCGTACAATAGCTGTTTACTGTGCAATGAGCAGGACTTGTTAGCAAATGCCTTGTTTAGTCAAAAGCGAGATATTTGCTAAAGGTTCTGTCGGTTTTAGAAGAATCAAGTTAAAGGATCGAGAGTAATGGCCCAGTCTATTCAGGCAATTCGCGGTATGAACGATCTGCTTCCTGAGGATACTTCCGTCTGGCAGCAGGTTGAGAAGGTCTTACGTGACACTACAGCCTCTTTTGGCTATAGCGAAGTACGTATGCCTATCGTTGAGCAGACCAATCTTTTCTGCCGTGCTATCGGTGAAGTGACCGATGTTGTAGAAAAGGAAATGTACACTTTCGAGGATCGTTCAGGTGATAGCTTATCACTGCGTCCTGAAGGTACAGCAGGTTGTGTGCGTGCTGCCTTAGAACACTCCTTAATCTACAATCAGGAGCAAAGACTGTGGTACATGGGCCCAATGTTCCGCCATGAGCGTCCACAAAAGGGTCGTTACCGTCAGTTCCATCAACTTGGCGTTGAAGTGTTTGGTTTAAATGGTCCAGACATCGATGCTGAGATCATTGCCCTTAGCAATGAGATTTGGCAAAAGTTAGGTATTAGCGAGCACTTATGTTTAGAGCTCAATACCTTGGGTAATGCCGAAGAACGCGCAGCTTACAAAGAGAACTTAGTTAAATACTTAGAGGCTCACTTTGAGGATCTGGATGAGGATTCTAAGCGTCGTACTCACACCAACCCACTGCGTGTGTTAGACAGCAAGGATGAAAAGGTTCAAGAGATCTTAAAAGGCGCTCCATCCTTATACGACTTCTTAGGCGAAGAAAGCCGTAACCACTTTGAAACCTTACAAAAGCACCTGACCTCTTTAGGCATTAGCTTTAAGATTAACCCACGCTTAGTACGTGGTCTTGATTACTACAATCTGACCGTATTTGAGTGGACTACTACTGCTTTAGGTGCTCAGGGTACTGTTTGCGGCGGTGGTCGTTATGACGGCTTAGTCGAGCAGTTAGGTGGCAAGGCAACTAAGGCTGTTGGTTTTGGTTTAGGTTTAGAGCGTTTAGTGCTTCTCCTTACTACTTTAGAAAAAGTAGCACCTAAGCCACAGGTAGATGTATATGTTTGCGGTATGGGGGAAGAGGCTGAGGCTGAGCAATTACTCTTATGCCGTGACTTACGTGCAGCTTTACCTGGTGTAAAGATTATGAACCACTGCGGCGGCGGTAACTTCAAGAAGCTGTTAAAGCGTGCTGACAAGGTTCAAGCTAAGGTGGCTGTGATCTTTGGCGATGATGAGCTTAAGAACAACACCCTGTCAATTAAGGACATGGCAGCTCAAGATCAGCAGACTGTATCTCGCACTGATGCAGCTGCAGCTATTCAGGCTATCTTAAACAAGTAAGCATTGCATAGCAGCCACAAGGCAGCTGTAGGATTTAATGCTTACTTAAACGAATAATTTGATTATGGCTTAGGCTAGTGTTGCTTAAGCCCAACTTACGGCAGAGCTTGTGTATAAGCTTAGCCGCAACTAAATGAGGTCAAGATGGATATCTTAACTGATGAGCATGAAAGAGAAGAGGCCGTCCGAAAGTGGTGGCATGAGCACTGGAAGTCAATTGCCTTAGGCGTCACTATTGCTCTTGCTGGTCTCGTGGGCGTACGTCAGTACCAAGCTTATCAGCTTTCTGAAGATCAGAAGACTGCATATGAGGTTTATCAGCTGCAAAAGCAGATCTCCACTCAGGGCGTAAATGCAATGAGCAATGCTCAGGCATTTTTAGATCAGCACAAAGACGCTTTTGGTGCCATCTTAGCTTTAGATATGGCAAATGCTCAGATCAGCGCTAAGAACTACGTAGAAGCCGAAAAGTTTGCTTCATTTGCTGCAGCTAATGGTGGTGATCTTATCGCTCCTCAGGCCTCCATCATCAAGGCACGCCTCTTAACCCAAGATGGCAAGACTGATGAGGCTTTAAAGACTCTTGATAGCATCAAGTCAACTGCCTACAAGGCTGAGGTTGCAGAAACTCGTGGTGACATCTACATGTCATTAAACGATCGTGCTAATGCACGTACTGCATATCTTGATGCCATCAACACTAACAAGGCTGACAAGATTCAGATTAGCCCAATGTTACAGCTCAAGTTCGATAATGTAATTGTTGAGGGTGATACTCCTGCCTACAAGATCGTCGCAGAGCAGGCTAAGGAAATGTCAGCAGTTTCAGCTCAGTAATAGCTAAAGCCATAGGCCAAAGCGCTCAATAGAGTAGCTTGATGAGACATGATGAGATCTCATGAGGCCTATGATTTTCAATTATGAGCGTGACACTATTGTTGATGTTAACTAGGCTACAATAGTGATTCTTTCATTTTCTTAGCTTAGGTACTGGCAAAGTAGTTGTCTTAGTCTACAAAAGGCTTAAAAGATAGGGCCAATACAGCTACAATACCTCATGCAAGCCTGAATTTTCGGAAGTTAATACCATGTTAAAGTTAAAACCAGCCTTTGCCTTAATGCTAGCTTTACCAGTTATCGTGGGTTGTTCTACTAATGACAACCGTTACGATCCTGTTGATGCTCCTGAAATCAAAAATCTGTTCAGCCTGGATGAAGTATGGTCTAGCTCAACTGGTGGTACTGGTGATTTCTATTCAGAGCTTACCGTAGCTTTCGATGCTAACAATGTCTACACTGCATCTCGCGATGGCGATGTAATGGCATTGACTTTAGATCGTGGCTCTAAGGTTTGGTCAGTTGACTTGGCTGACGAGGATGAGAACGATGAGCGTCGTTCTGCTCGTGTTTCTGGTGGTGTAGCTCTCGGCGGTGGCAAGATTGCTGTTGGCTCTGAAAACGGCTATGTCTATGTGCTCAATGCTAAAGATGGCTCTATTCTTTGGAAGCAGTACATTGAGGCTGAGGTAATTGCTCGTCCTGCTTTCTCTGCCTCTGGCGATAAGCTGTTTGTTTTAGATGCTCGTGGTAACTTTACTGCTTTTAATGCCTTAGATGGTTCTAAGCTGTGGGTTACTGGTGATGCTCCACAGGAGCTGCGCTTAAGAGCCCAGTCAAATCCATTAGTTGTTGGCGATGAGTATGTATTAGTTGGCACTTCCTCAGGCAAGGTCAACGTTCTGCTGCAGTCTAATGGCTCTACTGTAAATCAGGTTAATGTTGGTGAGTCTGTAGGCAAGACCGCTCTTGAGCGTATTGCCGATGTGTCCTCATCCCCACTCATCTTAGGCAACGTTCTGTACGCAACTTCTTTTTCAGGCGGTATGGTGCAGTACGATCTGTCTACCTTCAACTACATCATGCGTTTAGGCTATCAGTCTAGCCGTGATTTAGGTTATGACGAGCACTCCATCTTAGTAACTGCCGATGATGGTACTGTCTCTTGTATCAATCGTGCTGACAGCTCACAGCGTTGGGCTAATACATCTTTAGGCTATCGTCAGGTAACCGCTCCAGTCGTTTTTGGCAACTACGCAGTGGTTGGCGATTATGAGGGTTATATTTACTTCCTCGACATGCAAGATGGCTCGATTGATTACATGGAGCAATCTGACAGCTCTGGTATTAGCGCTCAGCCAAAGGTACAAAACGGCAAGCTCTATGTAATGGCAAAGGACGGCTCCTTAAACGTTTACAGCTACACAGACCAAGCTCGTGCAAGTGCTGCTGTATCTGTTGAGCAGAGCAATGACATGTTAGCTGCAAGTGCTGCAGCTGGTCTGACCCTCAATCACCCTGGTGTTTACGATGGCGGTATTTACGCTCCATCTGGTGTAAGCCAGGAGGCTTTAGAGCAACGTCGTGCTGCTATTATTCGTGCTGTAGCTCAGCAAGAGGCTCAGATTGCAGCTCAAAGACGTGCAGCTGAAGAGGCTATGCGTGCTCGTGCTGAGTACGAGAAGCGTCGTGCTGCTTATGAAGAAGAGCGTCGTGAGCGCCTCTCTGGCTTCGGTATTGCTCAGGGTATCCGCTCCGATCTTGATGAGGCTGAAGATACTGCAAGTGAGAGTGCCGATACTGAGTACGTAGAGGAGAACAATACTGAGGCAACTACTGAGTCAACTACTAACGACTCAGAAGATGACAACACCAAGTCATCAGGCTTTGGTATCTACTAAAGTACTCAAGCTAAGGTCAAGAATGGCTAAGCTTTACTATATTTAGTGCTCTGTTAGAGCCATAAAAACAGGCCTGTCTAGATTTTCTAGCCAGGCTTTGTTTTTTGTGATTTTGCTTGCAGTTCTAGACAATTGCGGGCAAAATACACCACAGATTTTGAGGCAGAGTTTCTGTCCAAAAATTTTAGATTCATAAGACGAGCATGGATACTTAAGCCTTGCATACTATTCACGTCTTTTGTTTCTAAAAGCTGGTACGCTTGTAGCGCATCAGTGTCATGTGATGTGTGACCGCAATTGTTGGTAAGAGGGGCTCATATCATCAACATAGGCAACCTTAAGCTAGGTTAATGTGCCTAGACTTGGAGCAATTAACAGTTTATGGGTAAGGGTTGCCATTTAATGGACGGCCACATTAAGGCCTTGATCCAAATGTGTCACGAGCAAAAACATTTCCTTTAACAGATGACCATGCAGCAAAAGAGTGTGCTAGCTGCCATGAGCTGCAATCAAGTCATCAAAACAGACCTCATCACAGTTAAGCCTTTGGATAGTGGGGATACCACAAGCTATAAAGAACAGTTAGGCAGTGTAAGAGCTATGCCTTTACTAAAGCTATATTGAGATTCTTTGATCTTACAAGGAGCTTTGGTAGAGACGGTAAAAAAGCTTATGTGCCTAGATAAGCTTGAGTGTTGGTCGTGAGGATGTTGTTTGCTTATTGTTAGGCCTAGTTATCCGGTCTTTACATACGTTATGAGCACTAGAGTTGCCATAAGACTCTATGTGCACGATGCTCATTGATCACAGCTTTGTAGCATAAGGCCCATTTAGCTGCATGGCATTAGCTAAAGGGCAGTTGCCGCAAGCTTGTATAGCTGCAGGCTATATTAAGCGTCAAAGTGCTGAGCGTGTTTTGAGGGGAGCTTTTTCTCTTTAACACTAAATCATGGCGTAGGTTTAAGATCTGAACGGCAGAAGATAGCGCGGGTAGCGCGGTCTTACTGTTGCAAAACCAGGTTGTATCGCGATAGGTCTAATGAAGATCATGGCTTTGTTTAGCTTAAGTTAGCTAAAGATCGTGCATGAGCTCGTAGATCAAGGAATTGCAAATGAAGGTAGTAGCCTTAGTAGGTTGCCCAAATGTGGGTAAGTCTACACTGTTCAATCGTTTAACTAAGACCCGTGATGCCTTAGTGGCAGATTTTCCTGGTCTTACTCGTGATCGTAAGTATGGCCGCGCTCTGTACGATGGCCGTGAGTACATTGTTATTGATACTGGTGGTATTGCTGAAGATGCAGAGCAGCCATCAGATTTAACCAATCGCATGACCTCTCAGGCTCTTTTAGCTATTGATGAGTGCGATCTCGTGTTATTCATGGTGGATGCCCGTGCTGGCATCATGCCGGGCGACTATTCAGTTGCTGACTACATTCGTAAGTCAGGTAAGCCATGTGCCGTTGTTGCAAATAAGATCGATGGTATGGATCCTGATATCGCTGGTACTGACTTCTATGCCTTAGGTTTAGGTGAAGTATTCCAGACTGCTGTTGTGCACGGTCGTGGCGTTAATATTCTGCTTGAGGAAGTAGTTGCTCCAGTTTTACGTGAAGAAGGCCCTCTTGATAGCGACATCATTGAAGATGAAGACGATGATGATTCTGAGTGGGAAACTGGCTTTGAGTTCTTAGAGAATGTTCCAGTAGATAGAACTGGTGGTGGCTTTGACTGGCACGCTTTCCGTGAGGCACAACGTGCTCATGCTAAGGGTGAGCACTCTGAAGAAGAGCTTAAGGCTGCTGAGCAGAGCACTAAGACTCCATTTGCTGACCTGCCAATTAAGTTTGCTTTAGTAGGCAAGCCAAACGTAGGTAAGTCAACTCTGACTAACCGTATGCTTGGTGAAGAGCGTGTGGTTGTGGCTGATATGCCAGGTACCACCCGTGACTCTATCTACATTCCTTTAGAGCGTGAAGATCAGAAGTACATTGTTATCGATACTGCTGGTGTGCGTAAGCGTCGTAAGGTTAATGAAGCCGTTGAGAAGTTCTCTATCGTTAAGACTCTTAAGGCTATTGAAGACTGTAACGTAGCTATCTTAGTTATCGATGCTCGTGAGCATATTACTGATCAAGATCTGTCACTGCTCAGCTTCATTATCGACTCTGGCCGTTCTTTAGTTATTGCAGTTAACAAGTGGGATGGTCTCACACAAGAATACAAAGACGAGATCAAGGCTGAACTCGATCAGCGCTTAGGCTTCGTTGACTTTGCCCGCGTTCACTTTATCTCTGCTCTGCACGGTACTGGTGTTGGCAATCTCTTTGAGTCCATCTTAGAGGCCTATGAGTCTGCTACTCGTCGTAACAGCTCTTCAATGCTGAACCGCATTCTTTCTGCTGCAACTCAAGAGCATGAGCCTCCTGTATCTGGTGGCCGTCGTATTAAGCTTAAGTACGCTCACGCTGGTGGCTATAACCCACCTCGAATCATTATCCATGGTAATAAGGTATCTAAGATGCCTGATAGCTATAAGCGCTATCTCATCAACTGCTACCGTAAGTCACTCAAGATCATGGGTACCCCAGTGTTGCTTGAGTTTAAAGAGGGTGATAACCCATACGCAAACGAGAAGCCAGCACAAAAGCGCTTAACTCAGTCTAAGATCAGAGCTGATAAGCGTAAGGCAGAGACCGAGCGTCGTTATGCTCGTGCTGCTCAAAAGGCTGAGCGTGCTCAAAATCGTGAGATCGCCGAGGCTAAGCGTACTGGTGCAGGTTTAGTGCTCAAAAAGCGTCCAAAGGCATCTGCAGTATCCAATGCTCCAAGCAAGGGTCAAGGCAAGCCAAAGAACGCCGGCAAGAAAGGCGGTAAGAAGTAATTCTTAGCCCATAAGCACAATGCTCATAGGCATGCACTCAAAGCAATATGCTTAGATGTATACACTCAGTGCAGCATAGCTAAATAGCTAGCCCATTCAAGTTCAAAGCCGTCTGGTTCTTAGTTTTGATCCAGGCGGCTTTGTTGTATATATCTAGTCATGAAAAACGCCTTTAGAGATCTGGACTTTATTTGTGTAAAGTACAGTATGTAAAAGTGGGCGCTTTTTGTCAGAAGTGGCTGTTTTGTGGGATTAATTAGGTATGGCTATTCAGTAAATGTTTCACTAGCATTTTGCATTGCTGCATCAATTACGCATCAAAAGATGGCAAGTGTCGAATCTTTGCCCTCACTGCTGTTTTTATTACCCAAAAGTTGCGCAAACTGTGATATTCATCGGCTTTTGTAGCTATGATGCTCTAATTTTCATATTACTCAATGCAGTTTTGTAATATTGTATAGCATCCTTGATCACCAAGGTGGGGCATGAATACTACCAAATCGCAACAACTGGTATTTATTTGTGCACACTATTTAGTGATGGCTTAAGTTTTTGCTATCCTTATCAGGGTTCATTCTAGTTTTCATAATTAAACTAACTAGGATGCAACTGAGCAAACCTCACGGAGTAAGTTAAATTCTCTAGAACTATTTTAGAGATTATGTTTAGTGTTAGTATGGTAAGGGCTTTGTTTGAAAAGACATGCTCTACTCATACCCTGTTACAGTCAGTAGTTATCTACTTATGATGTGCCAAGCATTGAACTTAGAGCTACTGAGTTGTGTTTTAGCATAATGTATCAGGTACACTTAAAGGCTTATGCCTTGTAATTATTTAGTTAAGATCAAGAATAATTAAGTTAGTCGTCGGCTAAAGCGAGCTTCTCTTGCTTCTTAATGACCTGCATAGGTTTTTAGAGTAGTTGTTTGCATGTTTATTTTTTTTGCTTTGGCCTAATGCAGATATATGTCTGCTTTACCGCTTACTTATGGTGACTTTAGATGTTCTAAAGTAGTTGGGTATAGCGGTGTGCCTTTGTTGATTTGTACTGACTAATTCGGTACCACAGGATTGAAACGCAAAATGGACGCTAAAGTAACTGATAACAATGAGTTATCTCCTTCTGAAGTTACGAAAGTAGAAGAATTAGATGGCGAGGTTGTGAAGCCAAAGCGCACACGTCGCACTAAGGCTCAGATTGAGGCAGATAATGCTGCAGCTCTAGCCGCTAAAGAAAATGGTGCTGAGGCTGAAAAGCCAAAGCGCACTCGTCGTACCAAGGCGCAGATCGAAGCAGATAATGCTGCCAAAGCTGCTGCTCTCGAGGCTTGTCCAGATTCAGAGGAAGAAAAGCCAAAGCGTACCCGCCGCACTAAAGCCCAGATCGAAGCAGACTCTCAGATCCAAGAGGCTAAGCCAAAGCGTACTCGTCGTACTAAAGCTCAGATTGAGGCTGATAAAGCAGCCGAGGCTGCTGAAAAAGGAGTGCAGCTTGATCTCCTCATGCAGCTTGCTAAGCAGGCCCAAGAGTCTGGTCAATTAGATCCTACTGCTGTTGCAGCTTTAACTAATGCCCTTTCTCAAAACAAGGAAAAGGCAGAGCTTGAGAGCTCTGAAGAAGCTTGTGATGATGAAGTCTCATTAGATAGTCAAGAGACTGCAGACACTCAGGAAAGTGCATCAGATAATGACACCACTGCAGCTGAGAAAATGAATGCTGATGCAGCTGACAGCGAAAGCAAGGCAGCTGACGGCGAGTCTAAGGCAGCTGATGGCGAAGAACAGCCACAGCCAGAAAAGAAGTTCTCTTGGCGCGATTTACGTCCTGTCTTAACCGAAGAAGAGCGTGCCGAGCGTCGAGCCCGTGTTGAGGCTGAGCGTAAGGCTGGTGAAGAGCGCCGTATGCGCGATAAAGAAGAGCGCATAAAGTTCTTAAATTTCTTAGCTTTAGCTTTCCCAAAGGCAATCTTTATTGATCGTAATGAACGTGTACCACTTAAGATCGGTATCGCCCAGGATATCTTAAAGCGTCTTGAGGGTATGGATGCTCAGTACAAGTTCTTTGATAAGCAGCGTTATAAGATTCTGCATAACTACTGTCACTCTTTACCATACCTTGAGAGAGTTGCTGAAGGTGTTACCCGTATCGACTTAGACGGTAACCCAGCAGGCGAGATCGAACCAGAACACCGTGAGAACGCTAAAGAAGAGATCGTGCGCATTCGTAAGCAGATTGATGCTGCAGTAAACCGCGCTAAGAACAATAACAACGGTCAAAACAAGCGCTTCTTCAAGGGTACTGGTAATAACAACGGTAGACCAAATAACAACAACCGTCGCTTCAATAACGGTCAGCCTAACAATAACCAAGGTTACCAAAATCGTGGCAACTACCAAGGCAACGGTGGTTACAACAATCAGGCTAATGGCGGTTACAACAATCAAGGCAATCGCGGCAATTACCAGAACCGCTATCAGAACGGTAATAACTACAACTCCCAAGGTAATTACAACTCTCAGGGAAATTACCAGCCACGCCGTTATAACAACAATGGTAATCAGGGCAATTATCAGCAGACTGGTTATCAAGGTAGACTTGGTGCTTTCAATGGCCAGAGCAACTACCAAGATCGTGGTAATTACCAAAATCGTTACCAGAACAACGGCAACAGCTATAACAACAACTCCCAGGGTAATTATCAGCAAAATAACTACCGTGGCTCAAATGGTGGCTACCGTAACAACCAGGGTTATAACGGAGCTACTACTGCTTATCAGCAGAATGGCTACAACAATAACTACAATTCAAACGGCAATGACACTGGTGGCTATCGCAATCGCTACCAGGATAATAACGACAATCGTGGTAATCAGGCTACTCCTAGCACTACAGTTACTAAGCGTCGTGTCTATACCGTCAAAAAGAATGATCAGTAAGGTTTAAGCAGATTAAACGATCCACATCTTTTAGCTGCTTGCTTTAATTAAAAAAGCCTCTGTGATCGCCATGATCTCAGAGGCTTTTTTTTTAGTCCAAACTAGCAAATTACCCACAAAAAAGGCCTCAAACGCTAATGCGCTGAGGCCTTTTTTTTGTCGCAAGCACTAAGCTGTAGCACGATCTTTTAGCATCTATGATCTGCATGCGTCAGAAACGCTTTGCGTGGCGAGCTTGGTAGCGGCCATGCAAGTAAGCGCACATATGTGCATGGATGCAAGCAAGCGCACATACGTGCAAGCAAGTGTGCGTGTATGCATGCGTGCGTAAGGCACGCATGGCATCTAGTAAGATCTTATGTTGTTGAGTGCTTATTCGTAACGCTTAACGAACTTACGGGTTGGGTATTTGTCAGTATCAGCCTGAGTTACATAAGGCTTACGTGGGTCAAGCTTATGTGCATGGCAGTTACCGTGGTTGTAGCCAACTAAGCCCTTTAAGTGAACTTGGTGATCTTCAGCAAGGTAGTCAGGCATGAAGCGATAGAGCTTCATAGCATCTTCGATGAAGTAGACGATGAACTGAATTTGCTGATCAGCAAGATCTAATGCTAACTGCTCGTTCTTTACGAGGTAAACAGTACGCATTACCATCGCAAACATACCAGCAAGTGAGCCGTCAAAGAAGTCTGCAATATAGTAGTCACGAGTCTCGTGAATCTTATTGAGCATCTCAGAAACGCTCTGCAGCATGAAGACGTAATCGATACGAGTCTTAGGACGCTCTTCTTTAGTCAGCAGCTTGATGATGATGTGACAGATGTAATCGAAGGTATCGTTGTCAATAAGGCTCTTGTCTTGCTCTTCAGTAAGCTCAATGGCAAAGGTCTTCTCTTCGTCCATGAAGCGTACAAACTCATCACGGTCAAAGTCAGGCAGCGCAAGCCACTTCTCTAAGAGATCTTCGCTGTGGACTGGCTCTACTTCCTTTAAGGCAGCACCATCAGAGCAGTTGAAGTAGTTAAGCTTGTTATTAGCCTTAGCGTTACGGATGATAACTTCCATGTAACGAGCTGAGAGCTTGTACAGGTAGTCAGAGTAAACCACACCACCAAAGTTACCCTCAAGGGAGTAAACAAGACGCTTGTAGCTTGGTACAGGATCATCACTGTCACTACTTTCACGGTTGTAGAAGAGGTTCTCATCAGGGTGAGTTTTTAAGTCTTCACGCTTAGTGCCGTTATCAACACCAAATAAGTAAATGTTCTTAAAGCCAAACTGAGTTGCTGCAGCTACACCTAAGTTACCCACTAATGGGTTCATTAAGGAGATAGGCATAACCTCACGCCACTGATCGTAAATCTTACCTGCAGCCAGCCAGAAGAAGGTCTCATCACCCTTACCAAATACGGCAGTGTGATCGAAGAACTTAACTACCTCAGGGTGAATAACGTCACCAGTAACTAAGATGAGATCCTTTAAGAACTCACGATCTGGGATGAGGCTTAAGTGCTCAGATACAATACGTAAACGCTCAGTTGCACCATAGAAAGTAGGGCGAATACCTGCGTTATACAAGGTCTCAACAGCAGTACCGCAAGCTAAAATAATAACCTTATCCTGAATCTTACGTAAGAAAGGCAGATCATGAGATAAGGATGGACCATTTGCAACCACCACAAAAGGTGTGTCCTCTTGCCACTTCTTAGGGAAGTCGACGTTGCGCTTAACGAAGTGAACATGGTTGTGCAGGTGGCTAATGCCATGAGCAACCGCAAAGAGGTGATCGTCATAGAAGCCTAAGGTTGCATAAGCACGCTCGTAGTCTTCAACGATACGATCGGAGATCTCGTTAATCTCCTTAGAGCGGTAGTGAACCATTGACCACATATAGCAAGCGAGCATACGGCCATGGCGCTGATAGTAGTTGTTAAGATCCTCAAACACCTCTTCTTTAGTCTGACCAACCATCAGGTAAATACCACGGTTGTTTTCATTTAAGTAATTTAAGAGGTTTGCCCAGTCAAAGGCGTGTAATGAGGCAAAGAACAGATCGATATTAGGCTCGATAAGTACGAGGTTACCAATATCAACCTTCTCATAGAGATGGCCTAAGTGATAGCCCAAGCCGCAGCCTACGATAATACAGATAGGGCATGAGCCAGTAACTGATGGATTATTAACGTTAGGAATGTGCTGCTTATTAAAATCCACCATGTGGTTTAAGTAACGGTGGTGGATCTGGCCTAATTGCTCAGCGTCTAAGCCGTAGTTTAACTGTCTAAAAGGAGAGCGCTCTAAAACGAGATCTACCTGAGAGTTACACAGTTCAACTGGATCATAAACTTTGTAGAAGAACTCGCCACGTGCAGGGAAGTACAGATTAGGCACACCATTAGAGGTACACATGAACTCTAAAGGCTCACTTGGGCGGAAGTTCTTAAACTGCTCATAGATGTCCGGCATGAACTTCTTAAATGCTTGCATGTTATTGTCAAAACGTGCAATCAGCATTTCGGTCATGGCTTTTTGCAGCTCGATGAGCTGATAGACATGATCTTTTAAGAAGCTCTCGTCCATCTGAGTTACGTGCTTGGACATTTCATCAAGATCAGATGGGTCAAAGCCAAGCTCCTGCTTGAACTCATTAGCAACTTCTTCGCGAGTCTTCAGCTGTGCGTCAATCGCAGAAGGAGCAGCATTATCGTCGATGTTCTCCCATGCCTTAGGTGGCTCACTGTACTCAGTGGTACCGTTGCTAGCAGTTGGCTCTATTTCCTTAACCATAAAAATGTCCTTTTAGCCACTAGTTATCTTAGAAGCTACATAATCGAAAGGGGCAACAGCAAAATGTCCTGTGTTGCAGTGGCATTTTGCTCTCGCACCTGAGTTAGTTTTAACGATGCAATCATTAATAGTAAGCTTAACGCTCTAATTTAAGCCTTATGAGGCTATATGATTACTTGTCAGCGTCCTATTTATGCAAGATTCACGCTAATAATGAGAATTATGACAAGGTAGCTCTCATTGCCAATAGTAAAACGGCGTATATAAGCGCTTTATAGATACTAAAAATTTTGTAACTAGGACTAGGGATAACCAAAATTTTGCTGTACTGATATCTTTAAAGCCAAAATCACCGTCAATAAGTTAGTGGCGAGCCTGACAATTACTCCATCGCACAGATCATGGATGGTAGGGTAATTAAACTGCCCAAAAAGCAAAGCCCCGCTGCTGACAAGAGAAGCGGGGCTTTAAATAAGCTTGTAGCTTTCAAGGCTTATGAGCCTTAGAGTCTTGGCTAGTTAATTCTTATTCGAAAATTGACTTAGGCTTGCCGTAGCCATCAACTTGGGAGTACTGATTCTTGCCCTTGCTGCCCTTTTGGAACTTGTAGAGCTCTTGACGTACACGCTTGAACTCATCGTCAAGAAGATCACGCTGTTCTACTGTAACTTCAAGCAGAGACTTTAAGTACTCATTAAGCTCGGTCTTATCTTCAATGGTCTGAGCAAGATCGTTTAAACGACGGAAGAGAGCAACCTTATCCTGAGTTAAAGCTGCTGCAGTATCAAAGTCTTCAGCCTCGAGCGCATCAGCAATAGCATCCTCGTTATCATCAATTTCTCTTGCAAGATCAAGCAGTTCCTGGTTCATACTGTCCCCTTTGTGATATGAAAGCCAAGCGCGTCATAAACCATATGCAAATAAGCATAGGTCTACTTTAATCCACGCTTAGTGGATGCCAAATATTCTAGTTAAAAGCTAGCCCATCTTATGGTTAGCAGAGCTTGTATTAATGTGCATGGAGCTAATGGCCACATGCTTTGAAGCTGACAACAAAAAGCCGGCTTATGCCGGCTTTAGATGAAGTCTATCTAGCTTAAAAGGGCATTAGCCTTTTGTGCTAGTGAGTAAATATTAGACTGAGCCGTCGATGATCTTATTTGCAGGATCGTAGTTATGCTGGAAGTGATCCTGATCGCTACGCATCTTAGCCTGTGCCTCCTTGATAGAAGCAAGAGGAATCTTGTCCCATGCCTCCTTAATTGGCATGAAGGCCTTGAGTGCATCATCGATTGGATCCTCGCTAACCTGAATAGAAGCATCAGCAAGCTTATCTAACATGAAGTCATAGATAAGAGCTAAATTTCTTGCAATTTCAGGAGCGTGGGTAGGATCAAGAGTGTCCTTAAGGTGCTGAATAATGGCAGTAGCTGAGGCAATCTTCTTTGCCTTCTCTTCTAAATCACCACGTGCAATCGCACCCTTAGCTTGGCCCAGGCGTTCAAAGACACCATTGAATAATGCCTTTGTAATAGTGTAAGGATCAGCAACAGCAAGTTCAGCGTTAACTGAGGCCTTGCGGTACTCCTTCATCATATCCTGAGGTTTTGTAATAAACATTATCTCTCTACTCCTGCACAAGCAAAGGCAAAAAGCAAAAAAACTGTGTAGTTATAACTTACCATTATATAGCATTTCGTAAGCTAGCACTGATGCTTTTTTCTCACTTGCTCTGGCAAATCCTTGCAAGCATAACAGCCATGTTTAACTCATAGCCGCGATGTATAGTTTAGATCGGACTTAGTGACCTAAGATAGATATATTGCACGCAACATGCCATGCACATAAAAGAAACATTAAGCGGATAAAACCTGATAAATATGCTGTTTATGGATGGGTTGTGGCTGCTTGTGGTGCGGAATTCTTTTGCCGCTAGGCATACTTGAGCTTTTGAACTGGCAAAAGTTTGCGTTAGCAAACGCCATCGCAGAGTGTACTTTGTCTAGCCTTTGTTTGCGTGCTATGGATACAAAAAACGCAGCCTAGGCTGCGTCTTAAGTGGCTCATAAACGTAGTTGCTTTAATGCTGAGCCTATCATGAGATCTAACCTTAAGAATTATAAAATGTTCTCTTGTAAGAAGAATGATAAACGGCGGTGATGAGCTACACGACGAATATTCTTAAACTGTAAACGGCGACGATGTGAACGGCGAATAGATGAACGGTGGCCTTTGAGGTGAGCTGAACGTCTCATAATAAAAACTTTCCTATCTTGAGTGGCTACATCAAGAGTAGTACATGAACTTGATTGTCTAACACGATCTTTAGCTAGGTACGTACTTACCGCCAAGTAGCAAGGTTTAGCTTTTGAGCTTTTCTACTTAGCTTTAGCGCGGCATTTTAGGAAGACCTGTCTAAATGCAGCTTAAGCTAGCACCTGTGTAAGCTTGTCTCTTAGCCCTTAACTAAGCTTTTGTGTGCCTTTAACTAAGCTTGTCTGTTCTTTTGCACTTGTAGTGCTTAACGGAAAACACGGCTATAGACGTAGATCTATAGTTCTCAAATACTTATATCTGATGAGCCCGAATGCCAAATCATGGCTGACATTGAATCATTTGGGTCACGTGCATTATAGACCTCCATTGTTAGCGCAAGATTAGGATTTGAGTAGCTTTTGTGTTATGCATCATGAAATTTATGTTTGCCTAAGCCCGTTTGATGCACTTTTGAGCAAGATTATCGCTAAAAATACCAAACAAGAGCAAAAACTTACTAATCAACAAGTGTAAGTTTGATTGGCTTAGTTTGCGGAACTCATTTTTATCAAAAACACGGTGTACATTGCCTTTTAGGCAGTCTTAAACGGCTGGTTAAGGTGCAAATCTGTGACGGATGTGGGATTTATGGGGATGATCTTCAAATTTCTGTTAAAATGGGGCAGCTTTTGTTTGTGTAGCCTATTTGCGGGAATTTACAAGAATGGATATTTTACGCGGCTCTTCAGCTTTATCAGATTACAAGATCGATAAGCTGATCCTCTCACTGTCTCAAGCTGGTGTAGAGGTTTCCAGCATTTCTACTGCTTTCATGCATTTGATTGACTGTGCTGAACCGCTTACAGATGCTCAAAAGGATGTCTTAGCTAAGATCCTTACCTACGGCCCAGTTGATACTGCTCACGAGGACAAGGGTGAGCTTTTCTTAGTTGTACCACGTATCGGTACCATCTCTCCTTGGGCTACTAAGGCCACCGATATTGCTCACAACTGTGGTTTAAATGGCATTCATCGCATTGAGCGCGGTGAGGCCTTCTACATTTGCGCAAAAGACGGTAACGCCTTTACTCCAGAGCAAAAGAAGATCATTTCTTCAATGATCTGCGATCGCATGGTACAGACTGTTCTGTACTCCTTTGACGATGCTAAGGCTCTGTTCTCCGCACAAAGCCCTGCTCCATTTAAGACTGTTGCACTGACTAGTGGTGGCAAGGCTGCACTTGAAAAGGCTAACGTTGATTTAGGTTTAGCTCTGTCAGCCGATGAGATCGACTACCTTGTTGATGCATTTAAGAACTTAGGCCGTGATCCTTCTGATATCGAACTGTACATGTTCGCTCAAATGAACTCCGAGCACTGCCGTCACAAGGTCTTCAACGCTAAGTGGGAAATCGACGGCGTTGAGCAGGATAAGTCTTTATTTGGCATGGTGCGCAACACCTTTGAGGCTACTCCAGACTACGTGTTATCAGCTTACCGCGATAACGCAGCTGTTATGGAAGGTTCTAAGGCTGGTCGTTTCTATGCTGAAAATGGTTCCCGTGAGTGGGCATTCCATCAAGAAGACATGCCGATCTTAATGAAGGTAGAAACCCACAATCACCCAACTGCGATCTCTCCATTCCCTGGTGCAGCAACTGGCTCAGGCGGTGAAATTCGTGACGAGGGTGCAACTGGTGTAGGTTCTAAGCCAAAGGCTGGTCTGTGTGGCTTTACCGTATCCAATCTTAAGATCCCTGGCTATCTGCAGCCTTGGGAGCATGATTTTGGCAAGCCATCTCGTATTGCCTCTGCTCTGGACATCATGATCGAAGGTCCATTAGGCGCAGCATCATTTAACAACGAGTTTGGTCGACCAAACTTAACTGGCTACTTCCGTACTTACGAAGAGCAGGTTTCAAGCTTCAACGGCACTGAAATCCGTGGCTACCACAAGCCAATTATGCTTGCTGGCGGTTGGGGTAACATTCGTCGTGAGCACATCCAAAAAGATCACATCAACCCAGGTGCTAAGCTCATCGTTTTAGGCGGCCCTGCAATGGATATCGGTCTTGGCGGTGGTGCAGCTTCCTCTATGAACTCAGGTCAGTCCTCAGAGGAGCTCGACTTTGCATCTGTACAGCGTGGTAACCCAGAAATGCAGCGTCGCTGCCAAGAGGTTATCGATTCATGCTGGCAGTTAGGTGCTGATAATCCAATTATGTTCATCCACGATGTTGGTGCAGGCGGCTTATCTAATGCAATGCCTGAGTTAGTATCCGACGGTGGTGTAGGCGGTCGTTTCGAGCTTAGAGCTATTCCAAACGACGAGCCAGGCATGTCTCCTCTGCAGATCTGGTGTAACGAGTCTCAAGAGCGTTACGTATTAGCTGTAGATCCAGACAAGTTCCCTGTATTTGAGGCATTCTGTAAGCGCGAGCGTGCTCAGTTTGCTGTTATTGGTGTGGCTACCGAAGAGCGCCGTGTAGTACTTCACGATGAGCACTTTGATAACTGCCCAATCGACTTACCTTTAGATATCCTCTTAGGTAAGCCACCTCGTATGTTTAAGAAGGTTGAGCATGCTCAGCACAACAGCCCAGAGTTCGATGCTACTGGCATTTGCCCATGTGAGGCTGCCGAGCGCGTCTTAGCTCTGCCAGCAGTTGCTGAGAAGACCTTCCTTATCACCATTGGTGACCGTTCTGTTACTGGCTTAGTTGCTCGTGATCAGATGGTTGGCCCATGGCAGGTTCCTGTTGCTGACGTAGCTGTTACCGCTGCTTCGTACGATTCATACAATGGTGAGGCTTGTGCTGTAGGCGAGCGTACTCCAGTTGCTCTGCTTGATCACAAGGCATCAGTTCGTTTAGCTGTTGGTGAGGCTTTAACCAACTTAGCTGCTGCTTATATCGGTGAGTTAAACCGCGTTAAGTTATCTGCTAACTGGATGGCTGCAAATGGTCACCCAGGCGAGGATGCAGGTCTGTTTGACGCCGTTAAGACCTTAGGTATGGAGATTTGCCCTGAGCTTGGCATTACCGTACCAGTAGGCAAGGACTCTATGTCCATGAAGACCTCATGGGAAGAGAACGGTGTTAAGCGCGATGTTATCGCTCCTATGTCACTCATCATTACCTCCTTTGCTCGTGCTGAGGATGTACGCAAGACCTTAACTCCACAGTTAAGAACCGATAAGGGCGACACCGATTTAATCTACATTGATTTAGGTGAGCGTAAGGGCCGCTTAGGTGCATCTGCTTTATCTCAGGTTTACAGACAGCTTGGTAACAAGCCTGCTGACCTTGAAAATGCATCTCGCTTAAAGGGTCTGTTCGATGCAATTCAGTTCTTAAACAAGTCTGATCTCATCTTGGCTTACCACGACATTTCAGACGGTGGTTTATTCACTGCTGTTGCTGAGATGGCTTTTGCTGGTCACACTGGTGTATCCGTAACCTTAGATCAGCTCAACCAAGATAACTTAAGCGCTCTGTTCTCTGAAGAGCTTGGTGCTGTTATCCAGGTTAAGCGTGAGGACAAGGAGAAGGTTCTTAACATTCTCTCTGGTCACGGTCTGGCTAACATCAGCTTCGTTATTGGTACCTTACGTGACGACGACCGTATCGTCTTCACTCGTGACGGTAAGGATGTTATTAACAACACCCGTACTCACTACCGTACCATTTGGGGCACCACTACTTATCACATGCAGTCTCTGCGTGATAACCCAGTTTGCGCTAAAGAAGAGTTTGAAGACAAGGCTGACGAAAAGGATCCAGGCTTATTCTTTAACCTTACCTTCGATAACGAAGAAGACGTTGCAGCTCCATTCATCAACAAGGGCGCTTCTCCAAAGGTTGCCATCTTACGTGAGCAGGGCGTTAACTCCCAAGCTGAAATGGCACACGCTTTCTACCGTGCTGGCTTTAACGCAGTTGACGTTCACATGTCCCAGATCTTAGATGGCTCAGTTAAGCTTTCTGATTTCATGGGCTTTGCAGCTTGCGGTGGCTTCTCTTACGGTGACGTATTAGGCGCAGGTGAGGGTTGGGCTAAGTCCATCTTATTCAACGAGCGTGCAAAGACTGAGTTTGCTCAGTTCTTCGATCGTAACAACACCTTTGCTTTAGGCGTATGTAATGGCTGTCAGATGATGTCTACCTTACGTGACATCATTCCAGGTGCTTCTTTATGGCCTCGCTTCGTAACCAACAAGTCTGAGCGCTTTGAGGCTCGCTTTGTTCAGGTTGAGGTACAAAAGAGCCCATCTATCTTCTATCAAGGTATGGAAGGCTCTTGCATGCCAATCGTGGTTTCACACGGTGAGGGTCGTGCTGAGTTCAAGGATGAGTCACACGTTAAGGCTTTAGAGGATGCTAATTTAGTAGCACTGCGTTACATCGATCACTACGGTAAGATCGCACAGCGTTACCCATTAAATCCTAACGGCTCACCAAACGGTATTACCTCTGTAACTACCGCTGACGGTCGCTTCACTATTATGATGCCGCACCCAGAGCGTGTAGTACGTACCGTTGCTAACTCTTACCACCCAGACAACATGGGTGACTTTAGCCCATGGATGCGTCTGTTCCGCAACGCACGTCGTTACATCGGCTAATAGCTACACATTAAGCACAATCAAGGTAAGGCGATCTTATAATGCGCCTTATCTAAAAGGCTCTCCAAGCTCACGCTGCGAGGGCCTTTTTAATTCCACCACCTCATCTTAATCCCAAGCTTATCAACCCCACACTACCCTCCTCATTCATTCATACATGCCATCTCATCTACAAAGCACTGATCCCATTGCCCGTGTTCTAAAAAGATCGCAGATCGCGATCGTCACCTTTTAGTAACGGCAATGTTGTGATCTTTACTAAAAAGATCGTAGTTCGTGATCGTTACTTTTTAGTAACGGCAATGCTGTGATCTTTACTGAAAAGATCGTAGATCGCGAACGCTACCTTTTAGTAACTGCAAGGTCGTGATCTTTACTAAAATGGTCGCAGATCGCGATCGTCACATTTTAGTAACGGCAATGCAGTGATCTTTACTAAAAAGATCGCAGATCACAATGTCTAACTGTCTAAAATGCAATGCCGTGATCTTTACGAAAAGATCGCTGATTCTGATCTTCAATCTTTTGATTGGAGGTTGTGGTAGGTTTTGTTGGCGATCGTGAAGAAAGATCTTAAGTTCGCGATCTTAACTTTTTATCTATGTTAGGTATTAATGATCGATGGTAAGAGTGGTTCTTGCTGCTTTTTGAGGGAGGGGATAGGGTATTTTTTTACTTAAACGCTACAAAGAACATGGTGATGTTGCCTAGGTAGTGGCATAATTGTGTAGCTGCGGCCGATATGTTGCAAGTATGAGGCTGCTCGATTTTTTTACCCTTGCTAAGTGGTGTTGGTTAATGAGTACGATTCCTAATTCTCAAAGCGACGTTGAGCTGATGAGTGAAGTTTTGCAAAAGACTCCTTCAGCAATCATGGTCATCGATGAGGGTGGAATCATTAGAAAAGCCAATCCAGCAGCTCTGTCTTTGCTCAATGAGTCCTATCTTGAGGGTCGTAAATGGGTTGAGGTGATCTCAACTGTATTCCGTCCACGTAATGATGATGGTCATGAGATCTCTACTCGTGATGGACGACGTTGTCAGGTAGTAACTGTACCGCTGCATTCAGGCCACTTAATTCAAGTTACCGATCTTACAGAAACCCGCCTATTGCAAGACAAGCTCTCGCATATGGAGCGTTTGTCATCGCTTGGACGTATGGCAGCATCGCTTGCCCATCAGATTCGTACTCCACTATCAGCAGCTATTTTGTATGCAGCTAACTTAGGAAATGCCAATCTACAAGAGTCTGCTCGTAAGCGTTTCCAAGAAAAACTCATGAGCCGTCTTGAGGCTTTAGAAGCTCAAGTAAGTGACATTTTGATGTTTGCTCGCTCTAATGAGCAAACTGCTAAGCTTACTGATGCTACTAGTGTGGCTGATCAAGCAGCTAATAATGTCACAGCTGTACTTACTAAGGGTGAGGCGCGTTTAGATGTTCAGATTGAAGATGAGGGTCTGGAGATCATGTGTAACGCCACCGCTTTAACTGGCGCGATTAGCAATCTGATTGCTAATGCAGTTGAGGCTGGCGGTCATAACATCATTTTAAATTTAAGTAAGGATGGCGATCGCGCTGTTTTTGCTGTGGCCAATGACGGTCCAAGAATTCCAGAAGAGCTCAAAGAGAAGATCTTCGAGCCTTTCTATACCTCTAAGCCATCTGGCACTGGTTTAGGTCTGGCTGTTGTAACTGCAGTGACTAAAGTGCATCAGGGTATTTTGCGCCTTGATTCTTGGGATAATACTTTTGCGACAGTCTTTGAGATCTCTATTCCTCTGCACAAGGCAACAGAAGAAGACTCAGCTCAGCAAATTGCTGCAGTAACCAACGCTACTACGCACACTCATAGTCAAGCTAGCTCCAATAATACTTTAGCTCATGATGGCGCTGCATCTGCAGCTTTAGGTGCTGGTACATTAAGTGGCCAAGCTCCATCAAGCGCCCAAGCATCAGCAGCCTCAGCTGTATCCGCGCCAATGGCTACATCATCAGTTGCGCCATCAGCAGCTACTTCTACACAATCGGCATCGGCTGCTACCTCTGCAACTGAACTGTTACGTGCGACATCGAAAGGGGCACATAAGAGTGCCGCTGAAAATCAAAGTAATGCAAGTGCAATGGGCTCTAACGATACCAAGGCAGCACGTTCAATCTTAACTGAGAGTGCCCACGGTAATAATCGTATTAGTGAGACAGCTATTGGTACTGGCTCTATTGATGTGGGAGTTAATTCATTTGCATCAAGCAGTGGCTTTAGCTCTTATGATAACGCTGAGGATTTTGCATCTGAGGCAAGTGATTTGTCCAATGCCTTAAGACACGGCTCATCTTTTGCAAGCATAGCCAATCAAGATGTTGGATATGGCCATGATGCATCTTCAGGCATGTCATTCATGGCTAATGCTGCATCTTCTCAATCTTTACCAAAGACAGCTGCAGGTATTAGTTCACAGCAAGCCCATGCAGCTAATAGTGCCACCTCAGAGGCCTTTGCAGCTTATGCACGTAAGCAGCAATCTCTAAGAGCTAGTGAGAATGCAAGTACTTCTGAGCACAATACCTTCTCACAGGTAGTGCATACTGATGTATCAGGCTTTAACCAAGTTGAGGTTAAGGTTGATAAGTCGCATAAGTTACTCGATGCAAGCGAGCAGCATCAATCTAATGCGCTTGAGTCAAACCTCAATGTCGATGGCACATCTACGGTCAAAGATCCAAAGTCTGCTAAGGGCTCAGCAGTAGGCGCAGCTAACGCAGTATTTGCCGCAGCTGTAAGATCTCAAAAGCGTCGCAGTGAAGACGAGATCTAGCCTTTTAGCCAAGTCTTTGTTACATCTGGTGATCTATTGTCTAAATCTACAGGTATATAAGTTCATATGCTCTTACGGTTAGATGAACTTAAGCAAGCCTAGCTCTTGTATAGCGGTGTTTTATCAAGCAAACACAAGGGTATGTCTGAGTAACATACTGTCACAAGCTATACATGTGTAGGATTGTGTACATAATATTGTGTAAGCTAGTCCTTGTAAGCTTGCGATGCAATTGCCTATCAGATTACAATGATTGATCCATGGCATTTATGTCAAAACCATATACCTAAGGAGCGGCTTTAGAGCCATTCTTGGCCAATCACTATATGTCTTACCAGACATCGAAACAAGGTTGGTTTAGCTAGTGAAGCTAGGTGATAAGTTTTAACCGAATTGCACAAAGGAGGGCGCTGCTCCAATGCATTAAGGCAGAGGTTAGTGCGTCGATTTTTTTATGAATTCAAGTCTAATTTTAGTAGTAGATGATGATAGTCAGTTACGTGAGGCTATTGTAGATACCCTCGAGCTTACTGGCTATGCATGTGTTGAGGCCTCTAATGGTGATGAGGCTCTGGATCTGCTCAATCGACGTATCGTGGATATGGTTATCTCTGACATTCAGATGGATGGCATGGATGGTCATACCTTGCTCAATTGCATTCGCGACAAGTACCCTCAGATTCCAGTACTTTTGATGACTGCGTATGCCAATATTGATGGCGCAGTTAAAGCCATGCGCGATGGTGCTATTCACTATCTGGCTAAGCCTTTTGCACCTGAGGTGCTCTTAAGCCAGGTCTCTAGATGTGTTCCAGTTAAGCGTATTACTAAGCGCGAGCCTATTTGGGCCGATGAGAGTACTGGTGAGTTATTGCAATTAGCTCTTAAAGTTGCTGCCTCCGATGCTACCGTAATGATTACCGGCCCATCAGGCTCAGGTAAGGAAGTTTTATCTCGTTACGTGCACGACAACTCAGCTCGCTCTTCTGGTCCTTTTGTTGCCATTAACTGTGCAGCTATCCCTGACACCATGCTTGAGTCAACTCTCTTTGGTTATGAGAAGGGTGCTTTTACCGGCGCTATTCAAGCTTGTCCTGGTAAGTTTGAACAGGCTCAAGGCGGTACCATCTTATTAGATGAAATCACTGAGATGGATTTAAGCCTGCAGTCTAAGCTCTTACGTGTGCTGCAGGAAAAAGAGGTGGAGCGCTTAGGTGGTCGTAAGACTATTTCCTTAGATGTACGCGTTATTGCTACCTCTAACCGCGACTTAAAGCAGGCTGTACTCGAAAACAAGTTCCGTGAGGACTTATTCTACCGTTTAAACGTTTTCCCATTACGCTGGAAGCCTTTATGCCAACGTAGCAAGGACGTGCTGCCTTTAGCTCAGTTCTTCTTAAAGCGTCATGCTACCGAGAGCTCTAAAAACATTCCTGAGCTGTCTAAAGAGGCAATTGCACGTCTTGAGGCTTACCCATGGCCAGGTAACGTGCGTGAGCTAGAGAACGTTATGCAGCGTGCTCTGATTTTAGCTAGCGGCGGTGTGATCAAGCCTAGCGATCTTATCTTAGACGACGCCATTGGCTCTCAAGATCAGCAAAGATCTATGGCTGGTATCGCTCCAACTATTGCTCAAGAGCAAGTTCAAGAGGTAGCAGATGTTCCTCCACAGCCTCAAGCACCTGTAAGCATGGGCGATGATGATTTATTAAGCCAGCATGGTATGGCCAATAACTCCATGGACATGATTAGGAATCAAAGCATTCCTAAGTCATTAGGCGGCGAGCTTAAGCAGCAAGAGTTCCAAATCATCTTAGATGCTTTAGTAGAGTGCCGTGGCAATCGTCAGGCTGTATCTGAAAAGCTTGGCATTAGCCCAAGAACTTTACGTTACAAGATCGCTAAGATGCGTGATGAAGGCATGATCATTCCAGGCTAATAGCACGCAACGATACTTTAGATAAAAGAAAAAAGCTCAGCATTTGCTGAGCTTTTTCGTTGATGGCCACTAGTTGAGGCCTGAGATGAAGAGATGTATTTCTATCTTTACTAGATCTCAGACCTAAACTTAATGAGAGCATGATTTAAGTTGACTTAGATTGCTCTTCGCTTGAGTCTTTAGCCTTGCTAGTCCTAGTGCGGCTTTTAGTACTAGTGGTAGTTTTTCTAGTACGTGGTTTCTTTACAGCTGCACTGCTAGCTGATGCAGACTTAGTGGCCCTTGTGCTGACCTTCTTGTCAGTAGCTTTATGGCCGCTCTTTGATGTAGTAGTGGATTCGCTTATCTTGCTTGCGTCTATCTCATAACTACTTGTGGTAGAGCTAAGGTTAGCTTGTAAGTCACTATCAACTAACTCATCAGAAGCTTTAGAGGTAACTTCATTATTGCTTAAGGATGAGATATCTCTAGGCTCTGATAGTGCATCTGATATTTTGAGCAAGGCATCCTTACTTTGGATATCTACAAGGCTATTTGGGGCATGATTTTTCTTAGCTGCATCTAAAGCATCATTCACGCTAAGCGTGGTATCAGAGGTTTCAAAAACAGCATTTAACTCATCACCATCAGCCACGATAGCACTTGTTTTACCATTTGATTCACTGCTTTGAGCAGCTGTTGCTTTATTCTTAGCTGCAAGCTCTTCGGCGGCCATTGAGATCATGGCCTCTTTAGATAAGTTTTCAAGTTCTTGCTTTTTAAGGCGGTAGTTCTCTATAGCTTGCTCTGCAGTAATAGCATCAGAGATCGCCATTTCCTTTTCACTTTCTTGCAGCAGTTCTAATTGGCGACGCTCATTAGACTCTTTAAGCTCAGCTAACTTGTCCTTGTAGAAAGTGATAGTAAAGGTAGTGCCTTTACCCACTTCTGAGTTAATACGAATCTTACCTTGATGATAGAGCACCACGCGCTTGACAATAGACAGACCTAAGCCCGTGCCACCAGTTTGACGTGAGTGGGACTTATCTACGCGATAGAAGCGTTCAAAGATACGGTATTGCTCATCAGGGGCTATACCAATGCCGGTATCAGCAACAGTGATCAAATACTTATTGTTAGTAGTTTGCATGGAAACGGTAACGCTACCGTTTTCTTTGTTATAGCGAATAGCGTTGTCTGTGAGATTGTAGATAAGTTCGTAGATGTAACGGCTTACACCAATGAACTTTATATCGGAACCTACAACACTCAGCGTAATACCATGCTCTTGAGCTTTTTCTTGTAAGTTATCAAAGACCTCGCGACAAGTTTGACTAATGGAGATAGGCTCCATAATCGCAACTTGGCCTTCATCAAGCTGTGAGAGGAAAATGATGTCTTCAATTAAGGTCTTAAGGCGGCTGCTTTGCTTATTGATACGGGAGGCAAAGTGCTTAATATCACCTGCCTTAACAAAGCCATTGGCCATCATCTCTGAATAACCAATAATTGACTGCAATGGAGTCTTAAGCTCATGAGATACGTTAGCAGTGAACTCTTGACGTTGCTTTTCAGTACGCTTCTTATCGGTTATATCTAAAATGATGATCGCATAGCCAATGCAGATGCCGCTATCTTCAATGCGGCTAAAGCGCAGCTCATAATCTCTACCATCACGGACGATATTACGGGTCTGCTTTGGTTTCTCGCTAACCTGAGCCATCATATCTTTGAGGTACTCAAAGTTATCAATAGCCAAGTAGTTTTGATTGAGGCAGTCTTCTTTTGTAACCGCGAAGATCTTACGGGCAATCTTGTTAATGGAGATGATGTTGCCATCTGCATTGAGCATGATTAAGCCATCAGACATACTCTTAGTAATGGCTTGGAATTCATTAGCACGCAAACGGAGCTCTTGATACTGCTCGTCGATCTTAAGCTGCTGTGAGGTAATACGTCTTATAAACGGACGCAGCTCGTTGTACACATTATCAATGCTATTTGAGTTAGGCTTGATAGTATTGAGGTTGATCTTATCAATAGGCTCAATGATGGAGCGAGACAGTAAGGTGGCAATGTAATAGCAGAACACGATCAAAATGCACAGCAGTATTGCTAAGAATGCCATAAAGTTAAGAGTGTACAGATAGACACTGTCACTTGAGAAAGACAGGCGTAGAACATAGCCATTCTTAAGATGAATAGCATGGTAGTAAGTCTGCTTCTTGAGCGTATTAGAATAGCGGCTTATAGTACTCTTGCCCTTGTGAATAGCATCATCTACCTCTGCACGGGTGCGGTGATTATCAAGAGTATTCTCATCAAAAGCACTGTCATAAAGTATGGTGCCATCTTGGGAAATGACAGAGATACGCATCCATGAGTAAGTGTTATCTTTGAGAAAGTCGATGCCATGCAGATCAATAGCATCGGCAATGACACTTCCAAAATTCTCAAGACGTGAGAGATCTTCTTGTGTCTTTAAGAACTGATGAATCAATACTGCTGCGATAGACAACACGGCCATCAGACCGATAGACAGTTGCAGACAGGCTTTAAAGATCTTCTTTCGCACAACTCTTTCCAACCATGGTAGGTACGCAAGTACTAGTATATAAGGGGTTAAGCTATATAAAGTAGATAGCTAAGTGGCTATTAATTAACAAAAGAATTAACAGCACACATTGCTTTGTTAAGTCACGATCGTACATAACAATGTATTGTTATACAAAAAAATCAATTATATCCTTTGCCTATAGAACAGGACTTAAGGCTTGTCGAACGGATAGATTCTTACACAAGATCATTAAGAATTTGTTAAGCAAATGCGGGACAATTTTGCCAGACAAATCCAATATATTTAGGCTTTAACCTAAAAATACTAGGATCACTAAAACAAGCTAAATTAATGATCGCGCCAAGCGAGCTTGGCTTTATAAGATACTTACAAAAAAGGCCATAAGATTAGCTCTCATGGCCTTTGTGAACAAAAGGAAATGTATGCTTAGGCCATCGGGGCCTTATCAATTCTTAGCTGCACTCGAGCTTGTAGCCTACGCCACGAACAGTCTTGATTAATGAGGCGGCATCGCCAAGCTTGGAGCGTAAAGTACGGATATGAACGTCTACAGTTCTGTTTTCACCGTCGTAGTTGTGACCCCAAATGAGATCGAGAATTTGCTCACGGCTATAAACGCGACCTTGATGCTTGAGCAGTAAAGATAAAAGCTCGTACTCTTTGTAAGTAAGTTCAATAGAGCGATCGCCTTCTTTAACAGTATGACTGCTTTCATCTAAGGTTAAGTTGGAGGCCTCAAGCACCTTTGGCTTTTCGCTCTTGTAGCGACGTAATACAGCCTTGATACGAGCAACCATCTCCATCATGGAGAATGGCTTAGCAAGGTAATCATCAGCGCCTAAGTCTAAGGCACGAATCTTTTCGATTTCAGCGCCACGTGCAGTGGCCATGATCACTGGCAGATCGTTGGTGCGGGCGTTGCGCTTGAGGAGCTTTAACAATTCAACGCCATCATAATCTGGCAGCATTACATCAAGCATTACTAAAGATGGGCGTTCTGTTTCAAGAGCTTTTAAGAAGCTTTGGCCATCTTCAAAGCCTTTTGCTTCAAAGCCCATAGAGCTTAGAGTGTATAAAACAATCTCGCGAATGCTGTTGTCATCTTCTACGTAAAAGATCATAGGGTCCTCGATCAGACTTAAACTCAAGCTGAAGGGTAGTAGAACACCGTTAAGTGCTAATGGTTAGTGTTGCGTTACTCTATACTTGTTGTCAAGTTCAAAGGGTAAAATAAATTTCTTTGAACTTTCAATAGCTCACTTACATAAGTCTAAATCCATTGTAAAGCCTATCTAAACTAGTGCATAGCTTTAATCATTACTTGCTATGCAATGGCTTAAAAATGGTAGCTGATGGAGCAAGCGCAACTATAAAAGATGCATTGTGTAGATAACAGGCGAAGATAGCAAAGTAGGGAGGACGTTCTAAGCGGTGGTGCTTAAGGCTGTTAACTTTGCAAAGCTAGATCGCACACAAGCAACTACTTATGGAGAATTCTGTTTGTAGCTGTAAGATTAAAGACTTACTTAAAGTAATCTTCTCTGTACAGCAAGCATAAAAAAAGCAGCCAAACCAAAGAGAACCACCACAGGTGAGTAAGCTCATAAGAGCTTAGCTAATGTCTCTAAGGTCGGGCATACTTTTATTGTTGTTGTTTGAAGAGCATCTTAGTTGAGAATAGTTAAGCTTGCAGTCTTACAAAAGTTAAATCTAAGTTAAATCCCACAAATATCGCCAAAATTAGCATCCTAAATAGGTATCTTAGCCATAAAACCAGACTTTATAGATACCGCCTAGCCCCAAAAATCGCTCAAATAACCACAATCTTAATAATAGCTTTCATGAGCCAAACGATCAGTTAACCATTCATAAACCACTAAATTATCCACCGCTAGCATCCATACATGTAATGCATGCAGAGCTTTGAAGAATGCAAGCCACATAGTTCAAGCGTGACTGCAGAGCCAAATAGTTCAAGCGTGACTGAAGAGCCAAATAGTTCAAGGCCGCCTTGCTTTATCAGGCTTAAAAACGCAAAAACCCAGGATAAACCTGGGTTCTTGCTGCTAATAAATAGCGATGGATTTAGCTAGAAAGCTTATTCCTGATTTGGCTTGATGGTTGGGTAAGTAGTACCAACTAAGTCTTCAGGAGTTACACCCTCTGGAAGGTTCTCTGGGATTGAGTCTGGCATGATGATGATTGGATCTGGTAAGTCATCCATGTTTGAAGCACCATCAGCACTTGGGGTGATTTCCATATACTCGTACTCGTCTGCACCTTCAACATACTCATAGCCATCAGCGTATGCATCTTGTGGATCTTCAGGGGCCTGCTCAACTGTTGCTGGCTCAGCAACAACAACTGCAGCCTCTGGAGCAACTGGGGCCTGCTCAACTGGAGCTGCAGGAGCAACTGCAGCTGGAGCAGCCTCTACAGGGGCTGGAGCGGCCTTAACAGCTGGAGCAGCTGGCTTGAGAGGAACAATGTTCATAAAGCCGTCCTGAACAGCTGCAGGAGCAACAGGAGCTACAGCAGCCTCAACAGGGGCAGCCTCTGGAGCTACAGGAGCTACAGGAGCAGCTGGAGCTACAGCAGCCTCAACAGGAGCGGCCTCAGGAGCTACAGAAGCAACTGGAGCTGGAGTAGCCTCAACAGGGGCAGCCTCAGGAGCTACAGGAGCAGCTGGAGCTACAGCGGCCTCAACAGGAGCAGCCTCAGGAGCTACAGGAGCTACTGGAGCTGGAGCGGTCTCAACAGGAGCAGCCTTAGCCTCTGGAGCAGGAACTACTTGCTGGTAGTGAACATTGCCGTAGGTCTTGGTGTTTAAAGGCTGGATCTGAACTGGCTGTACTGGAACAACCTGAACTGCCTGGAACTGACCTGGTGCAACTTCGATGTACTGGATAGTAGCTTCACCAACTGGAACAAACTGCAGTGATGGCTGGAGGCCTACTGGAGCAACTGGAGCTGTGGCGGTCATAGCTGGATGACGAACTGGAGCCTGAGTTGCCTGCTTTTGGGATGGGTAGAAGCCCTTAACCTGTGGCTGATCGATAACAACTGGATCAAAGCCCTGAACAGTTGGGTGATCCTCTAAGATTGGCTTGAAGCCAGAAACAGAAGGAACATCCTCATAGATTGGCTTAAAGCCCTTAACCTGTGGCTGATCCTTAGCAATTACTACATTACGCTCCTTGGCAGCCTCAGCTGATACAGCCTTAACTACAGCCTCAGAAGCCCTTTGTACAGCCTCTACCTTAGCAGTGGTCTCTGGTAATGCATCACCAGCAACAGCCAGTACAGCATCGGCAGCAGCTGCAGCTACAGTCTCAGCCTTAACTAATTCTTCAGCAACTGGCTCAACAGTTTCCTTCTTGAGCTCTTCAGCGTATAACTCTGGCTGTGGAGCGGTCTCCATTGCCTTCTCTTGAGCAACAGGAGCCTCAGCAGCTTCTACAGTAGCTACTTCAACCTCAACTACATTAGCCATGGCTACGAGATCAGCAACCACTGGGAGCTCTGCGTACAGTGAGAGAGGAACCTGAGTTGTAACTTCAGCAACTGGTGCTGCAGCTACTTGAGCAGCAGCTTGCTCTTGTGCAGCGGCCTTATCAAAAGCCTCAACGGCCTCATCATCGGTAGTCTCAACTATTTCCTCAGCTACAGGTGCTGGGGCAGCCTGCTCAACAGCTGGCTTAGCCTCTGGGGCAGGGGCGGCCTGCTCTGCAACAGGTGCTGGGGCAGCCTGCTCAACAGCTGGCTTAGCCTCAGGGGCAGGAGCTGCTTGCTCAGCAGCAGGTGCTGGGGCAGCCTGTTCTACAGCTGGCTTTGCCTCAG
>Garth_p1__coassemble_938_pt1 | contig 18646 bp, 10 predicted proteins | sample Garth_p1__metabat2_high_PE_022 | metagenome-assembled genome bin Garth_p1
TGGCAGTGGAGAGTAAGCCATGGTACGAGGATCCATAGTCTGTCCTTGAGTGAAGTTATTCATGGCAGCATTAGGAGTTTGGTTAAAAATAGCCATGCCAAAGCATGGAGCGCCCGCTTCGTTAGTGATGCTAATTTCATCAATCTCACGACGATCGCAATTGCACTTGGAGGTCTTATCAGAGTGCTTATCCATTAATGCACCGACCATCTGATGACGCTTACTTTCATGGAAAGTTGCATTAGCAATGCGCTCCATAGCCTGGTTATAAAAACGCTCACTAACCTCGTCGTCCTCATACCAGTGTTTGCCTGAGCCCTCTTCATCAAGCTCAGACTCGCCAGAAAGCTCTGCTTCAAGCTCCATTTCATCTAGCTCAAACTCTTCAAGCTCACCAACGTTGATCTCATCATTAAGATCATCTTCTAATGAGACTTTCACGTGGTCATCAAAATCAGATAAATCAACGCCCGCACCAAAGGTTGAAGCTATGCTCTCCTCAAGATCTTGAGCACTGTTGCTCTTACTATCCTGAGGGGCAGCAGCCACTGTCTTGCAAGTAGAAGCATCAGCTCCATGTACATCACCATGCAAAGCATGAGTAGACTTCTCATCAACAAAAGTTTGGCTGTCTGCATTAGAAGCTAAAGTTACGCTGTCTGCATTAGAAGCTGAGGATGGGTTTACCTCATCAGCTAAAGATGAGTTGCATACCTGCATGCGCTTAACGTCGCTCATAAAAGCAAGCTCTTCAGCACTAGCAGTGCTGTTTACGCCCATGCCATTGGAGGTAGATTGAATTTTCATAAATGTCTCCCTGAGCAGTGTCCTCAAAAAGTATTCAAAGGCACTGACTCTGATCTCTTCAATTGATTTGCGTTCTTTCTCGACCGGCATAACAGCCCACATGAGGCTCTTTCTGTCGTAGAAACGCGGACGCTCAGGAATGAACTGTTCACTAGGACCAATGGCACAGATATCTGCAAGACGCTTGAGGCGATTAGTGTTAGTGATCAGAAGATTAGTGAGGTTATAGCCGTAGAGTGCTTGGCACTCTAAAAAAGTGACACTCTCATTTGAGTGCCGTTCTTGATCAGCACCGCTATACGGTGTAATGGTCAATATGTGTTTAAATTTGCTATCTTCTAAGCTCCTTTGTGTTTCAACTGTTGTAGTGACTGACTTACCCACATCTGTAAAGCTATCGTTTGCTGCCAGCTGTTTATGCTCACTAGCCTCTGTCGGTATAAGAGCACTAGCCCCCATATTTAAAGGAGCACTAGCCCTCACATTTAAAGGAGCACTAGATAGCGTATTCATGGGCGCAATAGCTTTTGTCTGTATGGGAGGTGGTTTTGCCTCTACATCATGGGTTTTCTCAATAGCTCTAGCCGCTTGTAACAAAGGAACATCTTTGATGTGATCCTCTTGTAGTTCTTTTAAGATCTCAAAAGTGACATCTTTGCCAATGAGCTGCTCATCATGAGCTTGTATAGAGTTATCAATCTCTCCATAGCCCCAGGCTCTAGCTGCATTACTATCTGAGTTAACCTGGCTATTACCTGCCAAAATGACGGGTATGGAGCACGGCTCAAACGAGCAAAGATCGTTATTAGCAGCAACGCTCTGTGGCTTATCACTTGTAGCACTTAAAGCTACGAGCTCTCTTTTGAGCTGCTCATGCCTACCCTCATTTAGTGAGTTATCCACACTCAGTAAAGCTTGTGCCTTTAGTGACTTAGCTAGCTGCTTATCGATATCAGTAATAGACTCATTGTCAGGTTGCTGACCATCATTTGAGGATCTAACTAGAGGAATGATTAACAGCACGCTAGCGCTATGGTCGGTACTCAAATCATGAGAGGCTAATGAACCTAGACTGGGACATAAGCTCTTTGAGATATCTAATTGACTAAAGATGGAAGATCGCTCAGCAGCGCCCGCTCTTAGTGGAAATGAATCATTTTTAAGATCACCGCTATGCATGCCCAGAATGGCGGCATTAACCTTTGTGCTAGCAACTAAGCCATAGATAGAAGAGTCAGCTAAGTCATCAAATGAACAACAAGTAGCAACACCAGCTGCTGCATTAAAAAACTTTTGATGACCCAAAAGATCACGATCCTTAGCTAACAAGCCAAAGTCATAGCCCGCGTCGCGTCCGGCTACTTCTTTAACCGGCACACCTGCTATAAAGTCATTAAGATCGCCATCTTCATCAGCAAAGATGTTCACTGCAGCACAAAGCTTATCTGCAAGATGTTTTTCTGCACTAGCACTAGTCTTATCCTCAGACGCTCTCTCAATTACTTGGGCATAAGGATTGATATCTAAGAGCTCCTCATAGAACAATGCCTCTGAGTTAGCAGTCACTTGAGATGCTGGTACCTTCAAGCAGTGTATTAATACGCGTTCAAAATCATCCTGCACACACCAAGAGCGACTCTTAAGTGAGGATGCATATACATGATTAAGATCTCCGTACTCATTAGAGATCAGATTTTTGCTTTGATCAGGATCAGTAAGTTCTTTACCAAGTTCAACATCGCCATAGCTAAGATCAGTAGATGTAGTTTCCTTAGATGTGATTACATAAGGTTTATAGGCACTGCTGATAGAGTCGAGATCATTTAAGAACACACCGCTATAGCGCAGCATAAAGTCTCTAAAGGACAAGCTCAGCTCTGTATGCAGGTTAAGGGTGTGCTGATCTACAGTCTTATCTTCAAACACACACTCAAAGCGGGCATTAGCTACTGCATATGCATAAGAACAGCTCTGCAATGACAATGCACGTGGCGCAATATGCAAATCCTCAATATCACAACAACGCTGTACAGCAGTACTCTTAGCTAAGTACTGATAAATACCGAAGGTTAACGGACGCTTATCTTTAGGCATGGCTATGACATATGAACCTGCCTGCAAATACCAGCCACTACCACCAAGTCTTTGAACATCAACGCATGGTCTAAAGCAATCATGCTGATCTACTACAGTTCTGTATAAGCTTTGCTGCTCTGCATTTAGTAACAAATCAGCGTATGCAAAATATGGATAGTCACCTTCATTTGGCAGATGAATGTACTTGGTACTGTCAAACACACAAGGAGCATCAAGATGAGCTTCATGCGATCTCTGTTTTGGAGCGGGCGCTGCAAACAAGGCAAGATCAATAAGCTCAGACTCGTTAGGCATAAGATCATATGGAGACACATAAGCGCTATTATCAGCATCTAATGAAGTGCACTTAGTTTCATCACTAGCTGCGATCTTAAGATCTTCAACAAAATTGCTTAGATCGTGATCTGCATTAATTACATTAAGATCACTTGCACGTCGTTGAGCATCGCTTGCCATATCAGCTTGTTCGCTAATTGATAGACAGCTCTCAGCGATCTTGGTGCCACTAGTAGGATCACTCATGGATGTTCTAGTAGCAGCGATCTTGGTGGCACTCGCAGGATCACTGATGGATGAGCTAGTAGCAGCGATCTTGGTGGCACTAGCAGGATTGCTTGTAGCGGCTTCTTTACTTTCGTCATGAGTAAAGAGCGGCATATAGAGATCACCAATGTTGACCTTATGTGTAGCCTGATTATCAGCTAGAGCTAAGAGCTCGGGATCAGCTGCGACAGCAGCATCCTCTAATAGATCTTTGGCGGCAAATTTGTAAAAGATCTCCGTACCTACAGAGCTAGTGGTAATTGAAGCAACAGTTGTTGGTAAAACGCGTAACATGAATAAACAAACCTCAAGAACAACGATGTTTTCTACTAAGTGCTGAACTAACTAAGCCAAGCACTCTTCTCATATGCGGCTAGATAACTTTGTGCCTCATGACTACGGAGTAGCTTGGGATGCACTTATCTGCGGAGCAGTCTTGGTAGGAGGCTGTTCTTGGGTTGCTATTTGCTCGTGAATCTTACTTATGAGCACACTCTTAAGCGGCTGAGGGCTTAAACCTATGCTCTGTAGACGTTTACTAATCGCATCGTCGCTAGCAGCTACAGTGCATCCATGATGGAATTGGCTGTCATGCTGTGACTTATATAAGGCCTCGCAATCGACAATGCTGTCTAATGACTGTTTAAAAACCTCTGGTTTAACCGGAGGCTCTCTTAACTCCTTGGCAAGTAACTCAGCTAAAGCGCCCTTAAGATCAGCAGAGAGAATGAGCTGATCAGCAAGCCTAATAGCAGTATTGGCAGCAACTACTTTCTCCTTGCATGCATCTACAGATACATGCTCTACACTTGAATAGCTCATAGCACCATCAGCACTTGAGACTTCACAAGCATTAGCATCTATTGCTGTTGAGGTTGTGGCTAACTGAGTGCTGCTTAGCTCTCTAGCACTTGCTTTAGTAGCTGCAGCTACATCAGTGGAGGTTTGCTTAGTCTGTAAGCTGTTATTTTTCTCTTGGTCTGATGAATTTTTAGAAGTGTTATATGAATCATCTACGAATACTTTGTGATCAGCAGCTGCGATAGCGGCGCTATGCTCAGAGGTATTCTCAGCTCGTTCATTTGCATATAAAAACTGATGTTTATCATCTTTAGGAGCGCTAAAAACTTTTTTTGATGACTCTTGATTTTTGCCAACACGATCACAAGATCTAAATTTTTCTTCCCCTAAAGATACGCATAGTGGGTCATTTTTACGATCACCATTGCTATTTGTGTATTGCTCTAACGTTGTGTCATCTTCAGTTTGGCCACTCTTGGCATCAATCTCTTTAACTAAGCTAGGAAGATCGCAACTAAGGTTGAGGCTAGCTTGATTAGTATCTTCACAATTAGCACTCTTAGATGCAGTCAAATCCTTATCCAAGATGCTTTGATCACTGTTTGTAGCAGCTACACAAGGCATTGGAACAAGAGCATCAAGCCCAAGCAGCTTAGCAGGCACTATCTCTTCTTCATCAAGAGAATATGTAGCGCTGCTCGCCTTAGAGGCGCTGCTTGCTCTAGAGTCCTTTGACTCTACAAATGATGATGTAGTTACACTAGTGTTCGTTGATGAGTCTGATGGTGTTGCGGCAAGGCTAGAACTGAGCAGGTTGCTAGAACTGAGCATGCTGCTAGCACTGAGCATGGTGCTAGAACTGGACATGTTGCCTGAGCTCAGGCTAGAGCTGAGCATGCTGCTTGTGCTGGTATTGCTGAGCATGCTGCTAGTGTCGTAGACATATGATGTAAATGAGCATGGGGAGGCTGACTTGATGTAGAGCCTCACAATGACATTTACAACAGCATCGTAGTAAGGGTTATCTCTATTGTCTTGACCATATGGCAGTACACTATTGAGCTTGCACAAAGCGACTATCTGGCAAGGCAGGAGTGAGCTTATGACATTACGTAGTCTCTCAAGCTCGTCCTTGCTGCCGTAATAACGCAAGTAGCGCTCAGTAACTACCTGATTCTTATCGCAATTAGGCTTAAGTCTTTGAGCATCAGTAGTGCTCTTGGCGTAGTCTAGAAGTAAGTCTGTAGCTCTTGCGTGCTCTAAGGAGTACTCGCACTTAGTAATCTCATCTTCAAGGTTCTTCTCTATAGCATTAAGCTCACTTGAGATCTGGACAAGATCAGAGGCTTTTTTAGACTTCTGCGAGCGCACCGAGGCAATACTATCCTTGGTATCTCTTAAGAATTTGAGATATGAGAGCTTATCTAGATTATTAGACCCCAAGCTAAATTTAGATGGCGCTACTGAGCTGAGCGCATCAAGCTCTTCAACAAGTGCAGATGACTTGCCTTCATCCTTAAGATCGCCGCTATCTAAAGCGTGGTAGCGATTATTGGGAATGAAAGTTGAAGCACTATAAGCACTAGCAATCGCCGATGCCAAGGCATTGCTGTTAGCATAGAGATCTTTTGTGTTGTCAGCACTCTTAGTTGTCTTAGTAGCATCACTATCTTTGCCGTTGTGGCGCGGGCGTCGATATGCCGCTGCACTTTTCTCATCAAGCTTGGCTGCCTCAATAAGTTTATCCATCAGATCATGAGGTAACACACCATGACTGAGCATAAGCTTTGAGTAGCTTTCAGTGAGCTTTTGTGCACGATCGAAGAGCTCGAGATCACCGCTTTTATCTAATGATCTTTGCTTAGCTTTATTGGATGCACGAGCCATCTTTTGTGACTCTGCTGAAGGCAACATGAGTACATTACTATCTTGGCTCTTAGTGCTCTGATCTTTTACTGATAAGTCGTCTTTAATCTTAGCTGTAGCGTTGAGCGAGTAGTTTTCAAAGAACTCTGCTGGCTTAAGTTCAAAGCCACTATCAACTAAGGTGCTATGCAGAGATCCCTCTTCATAACTTAAAAAGCGCACATGTACTTCAGCATAGATTCTGCCTTTACTATCGCGCTTGATCTTCGGTGCAGAGGTTACAACGCCGCACTGAGTAGAAGTATTGTTACAAGACATGCCTATACCATCGAACTCAGAATTAAGATTTAGGTCCTGAGCTGCTATCAAGGTATAAGCACCTTGCTATCAGCTCGTGCCTTTTATCTTGCACCTTTCAATTGATGGCAGAATGAAACTATAAATTATACTTATTTAAAGCGCGATTTTTTGCATTTGTAAAGCTGATGTTTATCTACTTTTACAAAATTTTTGCGATATTGATCATGTATTTTTGTACGTAAAAATTTGGTAATTTAAAAATTGAATTGGTAAATTTCGATCTTTTTTAGGTCTGAGACGCACACGTTTTCTCTTCAAAAAATTTGGCCATCAGAAATGAAATACTCACAATTTCCACAAAAATGTACTAAAAGTGGCAAAAATCGCAATTTTTAGCATAATCATTAAACTAATGTTAAAAAATGCGTTTAATGCTGATGCTATTAATCTTAGTGATGGTTTCAAGATAACGATTTGACATATTTGCAAAAAAGGGATCTCCAAAATCAAACTACTGTTAGACACAAAAAACCTATAACTAAGCCATTCTTATGTAACAGCTTTAACTGAGGCTAGTGCCCTCACAATAAAACCACGACGGAAGCGATATTAATGCTGTGGATTGATTGGTTGGTTGCTCTATCGGTTGCTCGGTTGGTTGGTTGGTTGCTTGCTCGATCGCTTGCTCGGTTGGTTGGCTGCAATGAGTTGGGACTGCTTAGTTTGTTTGTTGGTTGGTTGGTTGGTTGCAATTAGTTGAGATTACTTAGACAGAGATCATGAGCAGTCACCAGCTTTTAGTTAGATTGATACCTAAATGCGGTAAGAGGTGGGTTATAAACACTAATTGATGGCTGTTATCGTTATGGCAGGATAGAAAAACGAAGGCCAGCATGATGCTGGCCTGGTATGAGAATCTTGAGTGAAAGAAGATCGCTATCTTAGGCGTTGATGTTAACGCGCAGTGGTCCTGTAGCTACAGTGTTGCCCTTGTCGTTGTAAGTCATGTTACGTGACATACGATCACGTGCTGACATTAGCACTGAGGTTAAGCGACGGTTTGCAGCTAAGCATAAGGAAATGAGCTTGCCGTTGGTCTCATTCATGGTCTTGCACTGATTGAGCTTCTCTTTTAATGCATTGACACGATCTGCATATACGGTCTTGAGCATTGGAGCATCAGGATGCAGCTTAAGGCGCTGATCATTGGCCTGAAGCTTTAACATGAATGATGACTTATCTTCAGCAATGGTCTCGAGATCTTCTAAACGACGATCTTTAATCGCGGTGTACTCACGTCCGAGGATACGGATTACGGCATCTAATATTGCATCCTGCTCAGTTAAGTAGTCTTCTAATGACTTAATTGCTGATACAGGTTTTGCTTTATTGATTGAACGACGTGTAATCATGAGAGTACCTATGACTATGGCCGAAAAGTGCCAAAAAGAAACCTATCGTGAACAGTCAAACAAAGGCAGACAATGATTTTAGTGAGCCTGAGTGTTTGATCTTAATGCCAAACAAACTGCTCGCTAAAAGTAACAATACATCCAACCTTGTTAGCAAATCACGCACTGTCAATTACAAAAGACAGCGTGAAATATGATACATGGAAAGGCCCATAAACGCAAAAGGCAGAGCCGAAGCTCTGCCATTAATGCTATGTGCTCTGCAAAATCAGTGGCAATTAGAGAGCGCCACGGATTTGGTACAGTTCGTAAATGCGCTTGGTATCCATCTCAAGCTCGGTAACATAAGTGTCACCCAGTGGATACTGACGAACTACACGTGCACCATGAATTAAGCCTTCAACTTCAGCGCTTAAACGATCTTCGCGCTCGATGTTGTCAGAATTGCGATTCATAGCCTTGATATATACGCCAGAGACCTGCTCGGTTAACTCGCGATATGCTTCAATCTTAGAAGCTCTCATGGCATTAATCTGCTTCTCAGCTAAGGTTGCACCCTTTTGACGTGATAAAGGAGCATAGCCTGTAGCACGTAAAATTGGGAAGTCGTCTAATTCATTAACACCAGTGTCAGTGTAGTGAACAACCATGGATGCGTTCTTCATAATAGTGCTGCAGCCAGTGGTGCTCATTACTAATGCGGCGCATAAAAGTGATGCTTTTAGAAACTTATTCATAATTCAATCTACCTTAATGCCCTACATTACTTGCTAACGCGTCTATAACCGCTTTCATCAGCAGTATCGCGAACTAACATAGTGTTGTGCAGATAAGTGTTAGCAGGATAAACAACTGGATCCTTACACTTACCTAAGATACAGGTAGGCATAACGTTGTCTGAGGCAGTATCCTCAAGATATACATCGTAGTTACCGCGTGAAGTAGCGCCTACAACAACATTATCCTTGAAACGTGGATCAGGCTTGGTCTTTGGACCCTCATCAGAGCTGTCAAAGAAATTGTAGTTCTTACGCTCTTCTGGGGTAGCGGTAAAACCAGTAGTACCTGAGCTGGTGGTTGCCTTAGAACCGTTAGCGCTTGAAGTTGTGGTCATTGCCACACTGGGAGCAGCATCAGCAGAAAGGTATACACCGCCTAATGGCTTGCCATTAGAAGAAACAATCTGAGCCTTGGTAATAGCCTTTTGAGCACGGGCGCGTTCTGCCTTAACAGCAGCGCTATTAGCAGTTAAAGCATCAAGCTTGCTCTGTGCCTCTACATACTTAGTCTTGTAGTAGTTGGCCTCACGAATCTGCTCTTTTGACAGATAGCCGCCAGCACCAGCAAAATCACACTGCTTAGTTACAGTACGATAGCAAGCTGGTAACAGATTGTATGGGATGAAATCTGTTGCTGAAGAGATGACCTGGCGAGTCTGCATGTTAATTACACGAGACACTAAAACCACACCTGAGTTGTTACGGGTGATGGTACCGCCAAGCAGATACTTAACATTGGTATCCTTAGCAATCTTCTTCCAGTTACGGGACAGAATGAAATCGCCATCCTTAGTAACAGAAAGGCTGCCAGTTAACTTGTACTCAGTTACTTCAAAACCACGTGATGACATCTCATGGGTGAAGAACTCAGCTAATGCACGACCTAAGTAGCCTGCATTTTCAAAAGTATCAGTATCTACAAATGAGGTAACAGCGATGCGTGGCATGGTCACAATTTTGACATCGCCTTTCTCAGAAGTGCGATCTACTGGAGCATATGGGAGCAGATAGTGGAGCATGTGCTCTTGCATGGTGGTAGCCATACGAGAGGTAACAGCACTGATCTCCATACCCTTTTGCTGGTATACAGACTTATCGCTTTGAACGGAGCTAACTCCCTGAATACGAGCGTTAGACGGTATGTTTGATTGATTATTACTAACCGCAACACAGCCAGGAAGTAATAAGCTCGCACATAAAGCTACGAGCAATGATGACTTAAATTGCATCTCCTGAACCTCAATCTCTTTGAGCAGCACATAGCTGCGGATAGCATTATATCCGCCGCATCTATAAATGAATATTGCGACAAGGTGCAATAACAGTGCCATGATACGATGACAACTGTCTAGCAGATCTTTTGACGATTACGATCGCCTAATTCGCGTCATTGCACTATTGTGTTCATCTTACAAATGTTTGCATATTTCTTGCTCTATACCAAAGCTAGTTGAGTGTATTGCCGCTTCAATGGCTTTTTTATGAGCCATTGCGTGGGTATAGCAGTAAATATGACAAACTGTGCTCAGACAAAAATTTGTTGTCTTGCAACATCTTTTGTACAGCGTATCTTACATTTTGTAATATCACTGCATATAGTTGTCGTACTTGAGCAAGAATGTGTTGTAGATAACTTTGCTGTTACTCACTTGCACCTTCTATTCAAACAATGACCCGATCAGCAATGATCTTTTGATGTCAGATGGGCACAGGCTTTATGTCTGATCCAATGCTGCAGGATCATGAGGCAATCTCGTAATCATCGGAGAGATTAAAATGCGAGCTTCTTTAAAAGCTTTATGTATTGCTCTGTTTATGGCTCTGTTTAGCCAATCAGCATTTGCAGGTTGGTATACATCCCATGGATCAGCAGCCATTATTAATGGAGATCGAGCTGCAGCACGTCGCGCTGCTATTGACGATGCATTACGCAATGCCTCGTTACAAGCAGGTGCTGACATCAGCATCGAGCAGGTTTTAGAAAACGGTACCTTACTTGATGAAAAGCTCCGTATTAAGGCTAAGTCACCTATCCGCCGTATGCAGGTAGTTGAAGAGCAAGAAAACGGCAAGGTTATCACCGTATTAGTTAAGGCTCTCATTGATGATGATTCAGTTTTAGACTGCTATGCAGGCAACATTAAGAAGACTATCTTACCTTTTAAGTTCCGCTATCAAGATCCTGAGGCTTCAGCAAGTGCAGCAGGTTTAGAGGACTTTGATGAGTACTTAAGTAAGATCATCTACGCTGGTATCGCACAAAGCCCTGCTTTAACCATTTTACCTGCTGATAAATCCCGACTTCTGACTCATCAAGGCTCATCAGGTCCAGATTACAACTTACAGCGTACTTTAGACTCTATCTCTCGTCGTACTCAGGCTCAGTTCATCGTTGTTGGCAATATTAGCTCTATTGCTAAGTCCGATACCGGCAATAATGAGTTAACTAAGATGTGGTTCAGCCCTGTACGTACCATTCGTTTTAACGTTCAGGTTTATGACGTCTACAACGGCCGCCAGATCTTAAATAAGGAATACACCGGAGATGCTGAGTGGAATCTTAAGGGTGCTGTAAACATTCGTACTGATCGTTTTGCCTCATCTGACTACGGTCAGAGAGTTAATCAGATCGCCAAGTACGCGATTGCTGACATCGTTTCTAAGTTACGTTGCCAGGTTCCATACGCACGTGTTGTACAAATTAATGACGAGCTAATCCGTATCAACCTCGGTGAAGGTGCTAATATCAAGCCTGGTATGAAATTTAGTGTAATTCACCGCACTGATTACACCGATCGTCACTCTATGACCTACTTCCAGAACAACACCACTAAGAGCACTTACAAGGTAATCGACGTATCTCCAAATGCTGCTACCTTAGCACCTGTTGATATGAACAACTCCTTAATTAACGTAATGCTCGACGACCTAGTAGTGTTAAAAGAAGAGATGTAATTTAAGTTATTAAGCTTTATTTAGGCTATTGAAAAGAGCTGATCTTAGATCAGCTCTTTTCTTTTGCACTCCTTGTTAAGGCTTATAAACCATGCACGCATAACACTTTCAACGTGTCGTGTTTTTGCATATAATATGCGCCGTGTCCCCATAGTTAAATGGATATAACAAGCCCCTCCTAAGGGCTAGTTGTAGGTTCGATTCCTACTGGGGGCGCCACCTTCATCATTTATATACTCATGTATATATCATCTTACCAATCCCCATCATCACTTCTTAAAGCCTTAAGCGCGCCACATTTGCTCATCTGCAAAGACAAGTACTCCACCCGTAAGCAAGCTTTTCATACCGCGTTAGCACCACGATCTGACAATTTCGCGACACTGCCTTTCATGTATGCTAAGTCTATGCATGCGTTAGATCGTCAATCCACAACCCCATAAATCGTTTTGCCTTTTTTGTATGCTGCTAAATTTGCCTACTCTCGATTGCAGCTAGCCGCCTAACAAAAACTTATCCAAACTAAGTGCAACTTTAAGATTGCAGCTTGCCCCTTAACTAAATCTATCCAAGCTAAGTTCAACTTTAAGATTGCAGCTAGCCCCTTAACTAAATCTATCCAAACTAAGTGCAACTATTAAGTCTTTTACAATTATGTGAGCACGGTGGTCTATACAAAGCCTACTTTTAGCCATGCTCTGCCTTATAATTAACTTACTTTGCTGTATTTAGGAGGCGTCATGCTCAGTATTAACGAAGCCTTTTCACGTGCTTTTAGTAAAGGCATCTCTATGGAAGGTCGTGCCATACGCTCTGAGTTTTGGTTTGTTTACCCTGTTTGCGTCATTGCCATGGGCGTTTTAGGCAGAGGTGGCGCTATGTTTGGCAGCTACGGTGCTTTAGTCGCTTGGATGGGTACTGTAGTAATCTTTCTCTTTACTATTTGCTTAATGGCTCGTCGCCTTCACGATCGCAATATGAGCGCTTGGTGGTTAGCACTGCTCATCATCCCAACTATTGGCTTGTTAATTTTGCTCTTTATCTGTGCTCTGCCAGGAACTAATGGCACCAATCGTTTCGGCCCTGATCCTCTTGGTCAAGATGACGGATCTAATAGCTTTTACAATCAAAACAATGAGAATGATTATTCTGACGGCCCATACCATAAGAACGACTTTCCTTTTGATACTGGCAGTAGTGAGACAGATAAGCTCAATGATGATTTCAAGCGCAAGCTACGCGGATCATTTCAAGATAAAGACGATAAGTAGCCATTCACTATACAAATTGCTATGTGAGACTGCTTTGCGAAAGTAAGAGCGTCACAGCACTAATTTACCAACAAACATTTGTACTTATCAAAGATCAGTACTACAAGATATGCGGAGCCACTAGTGAATATTAAAGAGGCCTTGATAGCTGGATTCAAAACCAAAGGACTACGTTTTTACGGTCGTTCTAGCCGTGCAGAGTTCTGGTACTTCTATATAGCTACCATGATCTTCATTGGTGTATCTTTTAAGCTCAATGCTATCCCAACAATTGGTTCACTACTGCAAGCAGTAGCGATCATTGCCATTATTGCCTGTCAATACACAGCCACGATCCGTCGTCTCCATGACACTGACATGGCTGGCAAGATCGTAGCTGTTCCTTATTTATTTACCTTGGTATATCTGATCTCTTGGGGTCCTTTAAATGCGCTGCAGCCAGAGTATGGACCAAAGATCTTAGATGGCATTATCACTGTAATTACTTTAAGTTACTTTTATATTCTCTTCCTCTGCGCCAAGCCTGGTACTAAAGGCAATAACAAGTACGGCACTGATCCTTTAGATACAAGCAAAGAGTCTCAAGACTTCATTAATCCTGTGCACATGGAGGTACCTCAGTATTTAGGTGATCCATGGGCGAAGTTTAAAGCTCGTGTTGCTCGTGACAAACAAAAGCAGCAAGAAAAAGAAGAGGCTATCGCTGCCGGTAAAGAAGTTGAAGAGGAACCTAAATACGTTAGTGTTCCAACCCCAAAGAGCGATAACAACAAGCCATCCCGTCGGGATCGCAACAAAAATAAATAGGCCATAGCTCTACCATAGACATTTGCAGCTAAATCTATACAATCTAAATGCAGCTTTTATAAGCTACTGATCTACATTTGTATATTGAATACAGGAGATATCATGTACGGCTTAATATCCGCCATCAAAGTTTGTCTTAAGGACAAGTTATTCATCACAGGCGGTCGCGCAGGACGCGCTGAATTTTGGTGGTTTACTCTTTTTGCTGTTGCTGTTCGTGTTGTCTTTTTGCCACTTAACACCATTCAGTACTTAGGCATTATTTACTCTGTCATTAACTTCATTGTATTCGTAGGTCACTACACTGTAATGGTTCGTCGTCTTCACGACACCGGTCGTTCAGGCTTGCACATCGGCCCAATGCTCGTTGGCCTTTTAGTTTCTTTTGCAGGCTTCGTCATCGTAATGCCACTAGCTGTAACTGTAGGCGAGATCATTGCTGGCTTAGGCGCTCTTTACGTACTTGTTCTGTGCGTTCTTAAAGGTGATGCAGGCGACAATCTCTTTGGCCCACCATCCCCACTGCCAAGCAAGGCCTAATAAGACCATCTTCCATCTAACACGGCAGCATCCACCATCTTAATCTACATAGTTTTAAGATCGCTGCCGTGCCCCACCGCACAAGCTAACACCACAAATTTACGATCCCCACGATCCATCAGAGCAAGCACAAACCACATCTATTCAAAGCTGGCAAAGTGTAGTCAAAACACCTTTGACGAACTCACTCTTACAAAGCTCACAATCCCAAGAACTACTAGTAACAGAGCCTTCTAACTAAAGCACTAAATCACATCACTAAACAAAGGCAAGATCCTAAAACCATACTGTGTTGAGCCACGATATATTCAGCCTAGGTATACGGTACAAATGCTTATTTTTGGTGCACACTCAAAACTATGGTTCCAAATATACATATCTATACAAGCGAATGAAATTAATGCGTGAGATATATCACAATACTAGTGCACATTATTATCATCTAACATTGTTATGCTATATTTGCTGCAAATTTAACGAACGATCTTAGCTCTTATGCAATCATAAGCACTAAGAAGACGTTATCTGTTCACAAAATGTATCCGTTCTTAGATTTTTAGTGCAAAACATAAGGATTTTTAAATGGACTTCAAGCAGGCGTTTATCACTTGCGCTAAAGAAAAGCGTTTCAACTGGCAAGATCGTGCATGCCGTAGTGAATTTTGGTGGTTCTATTTAGCTACCGTCGCTATTGGCATCATCGCATCTCTTTTCAATGCCATTCCACTTATCGGCCAAGTCATTGCCTTAGTAATTAACATCGCCATTTGGTGGTTATCTACTGTTGCAGCTATCCGTCGTTTACACGACATTGATAAGAGCGGCTTTTGGCTCTTATTACCAGCAGGCGCATCTATAGTTGGCATTATAATGATTGTTATGGGTGTTTTGGGTGGATCAGACTTATTATTTGCTCTTGGATTCATTGTTGCTTTAGGCGGCTCAGGCTATATGATCTTCTTACTTGTGCAGCCAGGCACTCCAGGTCCAAACAAGTACGGTCCAAATCCTCTTGCTGCTGCCGCATACAGTGCACCTGATATGTCAGCCACTACAGCTAATGATATGTCTGCTCCAACAGACAACAACATGTCAGAGCCTGCTGCTAACGAGACTCTTAGTGCAGCTAATGAGGAAACTCCTGCAACAAGTGAAGCTCAGCCTCAGGACAAGAACAATCAGCAGTAATAGTTATATTGCTAAGCAGCTTTATTTTTAAGCTTGCTCCAAACGCTTATAAATGTCACAAAGCAGCCCCGCTATTTTAATAGTGGGGCTGTTTTGTTTGTAATGGATGCGAGTCGTGTTAGATTTTGCTCAATGAGATTGAGCATGGCTTGGTGATTTTTGATACGATCTTTAGTTACTGCCTCATTACACATATTTATCTAACAGATATGTACTGACAGTCTAATCAAGAGCATTGAGGATTGGTTTATGAATTTTCAGCGTGCCATCAAGGTTTGCATAGTAGAAAAACCTTTTAATTGGAAAGATCGTGCATCAAGATCTGAGTTTTGGTGGTTCTATCTGTTCACAATCTTATTGAACATCCCTCTTAGCATCCTTTCATATTTGAGCACTATCGGAGAGATTCTCAACCTACTTGCCTCAATTGCGATCTCTTGGCTGATTTGGATGGTAACTATCCGCCGTCTGCATGACACCAATAAGAGTGGTTGGTATTCAGTTATACCTTTTGCCACACTCCTTGCAATGGTGCTCCTTGCTCTTATTTTTTCTGATGCTTTTGAAACTGAAGCATCCGCAGTTGGTCTCGTGGCGGTATTGATCATAGGGTGGATTGCTGTCCTTATTTACATGATCGTGCTGCTAGTCCAGCCAGGTACCGTAGGACCAAACCGTTTTGGCCCTGATCCTTTAATGGAAAACTACCAAGACTACAACTACAATAACGGCGGCCAATTTAACGCCAATGGCCCTGCCTTTAATCCAAATGGACAAGGCTTTGGCCCTAATGGCCCAGGCTTTAATCCAAACGGCCCATTCAACGGCTATGGTCAAAATGGTCCATTTAATGGCCCAGGTCCTCAAGGCGGCCATGGCGGTTCAGGTTTTAACCCAAACGGCTTTAACCCAAATGGCCAAGGCTACGATCCTAACAGCCCGTTTAATGGCCAAGGCGGCCCTGGCGGTACTGGCTTTAACCAAAATGGCTTTAACCCAAATGCCCAAGGCTATGATCCTAACGGTCCATTTAATGGTCAAGGCGGCCCTGGTTTTAATCCAAATGGTTTTAATCCAAATGGCTTTAACCCAAATGGCCAAGGCTACGATCCTAATGGTCAAGGTTTTGATCCACACAGCCCATATAATGGTGAGCCTAATAGATCTGAGCACGATAATTTTGCATCTAATGATCCGCGCAATGATCAGGATGTTTACCGAGGCGATCAGAACAACGCTGATGCCAACTTTAACGATCCATCTAATGGCTCAAACAACTCTAACGACTCGCATCATCGCTTCTAGATCTTAGCGACTAAAAACTAAAACTATTACGATCTTTATCTAAAGCAGCCCTGTCCACAAAGACGGGGCTGTTTTGTTTTGTCTCAGAGGGCTATTGTCCAAATAGTGGAGATCAAATTTGAATTTTTATGTTTAGTTTGGGTGCAAGTTAATTCAAAAGTCGCAAAAACACTCTCAACTAAGCTGAAATTGAAGTGATCAAGAACTTTCTTTACAACAGAGATCACTTTTTATCAAGCCGTGTCTGACGTGGCTTTATAGCTTTGCTAGAATGATGAGGATATAGGTCTAAATGTAGACTTGTTATCATTGTTTATTACAACAAATTCAGAGTTAACCTTTTCAGACAGTAAGTTGCACTTGAGCTACCGCAATAAAAGCCAATGGCTAGATGATCTATGAGCTTTGATTAGATCTCTTTACGCTCAAGCCTAAAAGAAAAGTACTCATATAAATGTTGTAAAACGAATTCTCAGGGTAATGGTACTGATTCGGCCACTGGCCGTTGCCATACCGCCAATGCTGCCGATTTTCAGTATAAGCTCATCTCAAAACCAACTTATATACATAGAAGTTAAGTGATTTTGATGAGTGCTCAGATGTAGGAAGGGGTCTGATGTTTTCACAAGTCGTATCATCACCGAAAGGACAATTCACAACAGTATTCGGTGCTTGCATTGTTTTAACTGCTGTTTCAACTGTAGTTTCAAACTTATCTGAGCCGGATTACTCCGTAACCATTCGTCTGTCACACGCCCGCACTGCTGGTTCATATGTTGACTTAAGTGCCAACAAGTTCAAGGAGCTCGTTGAGCAGAAGTCAGGCAATCGCGTTACTGCAGACATCTATCCAAACAATGGTCTGGCTGCTGGTCAACAAGATCGCGTCATGGACATGTTAACAAACGGCAGCATCGATATTCAGATTGCATCTGCGACCGATCTGTACAACCTCGATAACCGTTTTGGCACCTTCTGGCTTCCTTTCCTCTTTGAAAACGATGAGCAGATCAACTACTTCGTAAATGACGAAGAAGTTTTCACCACCATGCAGTCATGGTTAGATCCTCACAACATTTCTTTAAAGAGCCTCTACTCTGCCGGTGCTCGTCAGATCAGTAACAATGTAAAAGAAATTACATCCCCATCTGATCTTGAAGGCATGAAGTTCCGTGTACCTCCTTTCAATGCACCTCATAACATTTTCAAGACTCTTGGTGCTGAACCAGTTAGCATGAGCTTCTCTGAAGTTCCTTTTGCTATAGAGAAAGGCCAGATTCAAGGTCAGCAAAGCAACTTAGCTCTGTTCTTAACCTCCAAGTTATACGAGACCCAGCCTTACGTAACCATGTGGAATGGCATGTACGACATCCACGTATGGCTTGCCAATAAAGACACCATGAGCAAGATGAGCAAGGCTAACCAGAAGGCTGTTGATGAAGCTATTAAGGAAACCATTGCTTGGCAGACCAACATGGTTGAGAACTTCAATAAGCTCTATCTCAAGACCTTAGAGTCCAAGGGCGTAAAGATTACCTTCTTAACCCCAGAACAGCTTGCTGCTTTCCAACAGAAGGCATTCCCAATCTACCAGGATTACGTTGCTAAGTTTGGTACCGACACCTTAAACTTCGTCCTGAGCCACCGTGGTAAGCTTGGCAATACTGATAATGATGCAATATCCATCGACGCTGTTGTAGAACAGACTGCTATTGATGCTGCCGAGAAGTCCTTAGAGGCTGCTCCAGAATTAGTTAGTAATGTTGTAGGCGATAAGCTCGAGACCCTTCCTGAGGGCGCTATAGCCGCTGAGCAGGCAGCTCCGGCTCCTGCAGCTGAACAAGCTGCACCTGCAGCCGAGCAGGCTGCCCCAGCACCTGTTGCTGAGCAAGCAGCTCCTGCCCCTGAGGCTAAGCCAGCAGTTGAGCAGGCCGCCCCTGCACCTGTTGCTGAGCAAGCAGCTCCTGCTCCTGAG
>Garth_p1__coassemble_1248_pt1 | contig 14019 bp, 8 predicted proteins | sample Garth_p1__metabat2_high_PE_022 | metagenome-assembled genome bin Garth_p1
GATCGCTGCTGCACAAAGTTCTGCTGACGAAGAGAGTTCTTCATCAGTGTCTTCAGCTGTAAGCTATGAGCCACAGCTGCAGACCGCAACTAAGACTGAAACTGCTAAAGAGCTTGAGTTTGCCGATCCAGGTGATAGCGAAAGCCTGCAGCGTCTGCTTAATACCATTGTTCCTCAGACTGCTACTGAGACTAAGGTTGCAGAGCCTGAGGTTAAGGTTGAGACCAAGGTTGCAAAGCCTGAGGTTAAGGTTGAGACCAAGGTTGCAGAGCCTGAGGTTAAGGTTGAGACTAAGGTTTCTGAGCCTGAGGTCAAGGTTGAGACTAAGGTTGCAGAGCCTGAGGTCAAGGTTGAGCAAGTTCAGAAGATTGAGCAGGTTACCAAGGCTCCTCCTCAGACTGCTGAACAGCGTATGGCTGATAAGCTGCACGCTATTAACAAGGATTGGAAGAACGTTGATCTTGGCGAGCAATTCCAGGTACTGTTCTTCTTAGTTCAGGGCGTACGCTTTGCTGTGCCTCTTATCGACCTTGGTGGTATCTTCGAGTGCGATAAGATTACCAACCTCTTTGGTAAGCCTTCATGGTTCATGGGTATTACTGATGTTCGTGGCGATAAGATTAATATCGTTGATACCTTACGTTGGGTTAAGCCAGATATTAAGCAAAGCCCAGAGAAGTACCCTTACTTAATCTCCTTAGGCATGTCTCCATGGTCTATTGGTTGTGACGTCTTAGAGGGTAACCGTACTTTAACTAGCTCTCAGATCAAGTGGCGTGAGATTCCTGGTAACCGTCCATGGCTTGCTGGTATCGTAACTGCCGAGAAGTGCGCCTTACTGCATGTTAAGGCTTTAATCGCTTTATTTGAGGCCGGTGCAGATATCGAAGACTTAGTGCGTAATATCAGCGAAGAAAAAGGTGACAATGGTACTAAAGGCACTAAGAACGCCTAGTTCTTATAGGCACTGATACAAAAGAATATGATTGCCAAGGGCCGCATTAGCGGCCCTTGCTGCCTTATGTCCTTTAAGTGATTTCCGTCAGGGAGAAATCGCTTAGCGGGTGTTATCGCAGAAATTCCCACGGAACCCCGTTTAGTTAAATAAAATATTTAGCTAAACACAAGTGTGTGTAAAAGAGATTATCAAAAAAAAACCGGCTTATAGCCGGTTTATCCTTAGACATTTAACTAACGACTTAATTTCTTCTTTTTCATTCTGGCCTGCTCAATCTCTGTCCCAGCGACTTTTTTAAACCAATCAGGCAAATCATTAGAAATGAACTTTGTTTTATCTTGTTCTGTGCGGAAAAGTAATCGCCGTCTGTTATAACTGTTATCAAATACCCATACCCGGTCAGCCACGGCCATAGCTTTAGGTAGGTTGGTTACAGAACGCTCGTATCGTCTGAAAAGGTCATCAACAGGCACATTATGACCACCAAGGCTTACACGCTGGTTAACGCGAGCTACTGACATTCCTACATCTTTTACCCCCACATAGATTAAATTAATTTTGTAACCTGCAGTCGCAGCAAGCTGCATTAACTTAATCTCCCCCCCATTCCTGTGAGTGTCGTTTCTACAGCGAAAGTACATCTATTTTTGAGATTTTCCGTGCGCAGAAAAAGTGCCTGCTCTCCTGCCTTTCGATTGCTTATACCTTGTTCCCGCGCAATATCATCAGGGTTAACAACCTCTATTTTACCAAGGATATGTCGCTTAACTAGGGTAGATTTTCCTGCACCATTAGGCCCTGCAATAACCCAGAGTTGAGGACGCATCAGGGCTTAACCTCAACTACTTTTTCTGTACCTGTCATGAAACTCACCAGTTCCTTACGACCATCTGGATATTCTTTTATAACACACCCTTCTGGTGTATTTCGTTCAGCGTAATAAATAGGTACGCCACTAAGAAGATTAGCACGGGCTTCTTCACCTGCATCATATCCAAGTTGTCTATCAAAAACGGTAAAAAATCGTGCTTCATCAGAAGGTGTCATTTCGGCCAGATGAGATAGATCCATACTCATATTCAACCCTCTATAATTTACAATTAGAAATTAACTGACATTATACAATCAGAAATGCCAACGCATTCATTCTATCTATGACACTTTGGGTTTCCATGTTGCCATAATGTAAGTGAGAGTAGCCAGTACAAGGAAACTCCACACATCCTGAATCGTATATCGTAACGATTTTTACAATAGTGCCAATATTTTTAGCAAACACCGGATGATGCACACTCACGATTTCACATCGAGCACCAACGTAAAATTCTTTATAACGCTGAACAGTAATCATCCGCTCGCGGTCTTTACTGTCCATGGCATTTTAGCGGCCATTGCCGTCTTAGTCCACTTAGCGGACTTTACTGTCCATGGCCATTTAGCGGCCCTTGCTGTCTTAGGTCATTTGGCGTACTTTACTGTCCATGGTAGATATATTTTTGGTATGTTATTGGTGCAGTTGTACTGAAATGTTTTACAAAAGCAGCACATAGCTAAATTGCTTGTTCGCTTATTGATTAGTCGAGTTTGCCTTTATGATCACTCGTTGGGCATGTTGGAACTAGGTTTTTGTCAAAAAGCTTGTTGCAATCGGCACTTTAGGCGCACTTGTATTCAATATTTTGCCTTTGATCATGTAAGCAAACGATTTTCTAGGCTATAATCATGAGGATAGCACTATACATGACTTACACAAAGTGTGAGTTATTTTGACGGTGCTATGAGCAATACATAAGGCGCAGGTGATTGTTTTTAATTGCCATGCAGCTTATATATACCGCCTATAAACTAAAATAGTGGCTCAAAATGCGACTTAAGACTTGATGATAAGTCTATTAGTCACATCAAGGTCAATCTAGTGTAGTTTAGGCATGAATTGAGCACGTTCGTGCAATCAGCGTAGACCGATAAGGGTATACTGAACTTATAGACAGAGCAGCTTAAGCATTAAGTGTTACTTTTGTGTAACAGCTTGTTTTGCTATCATGCTGCTAGCATTGTTATGCTACTGTCATAAGGCAGTACTCCTGCTTTGATCATCAGAGCATAAGGATGCATTAGGTTTAATACCTTTAGCTTGTCGGGGATTCTCCAACATAATGTTGTAGAGTTGGAGATTGAGTTCAGAGGACTTTATACAAATGGCTAATGAAGAGACAACTTCAACCTCAATTTACGATCCAGATAGCAGCCAGGGTGAGGTTTTACGTTGGGTAACTTTCCAGCTCGACCGTGAAATGTACGGTGTTAACGTAATGCAGGTTCGTGAAGTATTACGTTACTCTGACATCGCTCCAGTTCCTGGTGCACCAGCTTACGTATTAGGTATTATCAACCTGCGTGGTAACGTAGTATCTGTTATTGATACCCGTATGCGTTTCGGTCTGCCACCATCAGAGATTACTGATAACACCCGTATCATGATCATCGAGTCTGAGCGTCAGGTTGTTGGTATTTTAGTTGACTCTGTTGCTGAAGTAGTTGACCTCAACACTAATGAGATCGACGATACCCCTAACGTAGGTACCGAAGAGAGCGCTAAGTTCATTTGCGGTGTTTGCAATCGTGAAGATGATTTGCTCATCCTCATCGACCTGTACAAGCTTCTTACTGAAGAAGAGTGGCAGGACATCGCCAACATTTCAAACTAATGTTAAGGCAGCGTAAGCTGCGTTGCATGAGTTTACAGAGGCCTCGCATTGCGAGGCTTTTGTTTTTCTAAGGCAAGTAAAATCAAACTTACAACAGGTCATAATCTGTTTGTTCAAATGCACAAATTGTGACAGTTAAACATACGTTAGATGTAGCCTTAAAGCTGTGCCTTTTAGATAACGTGATATAATTTGCCTCTCAGAATTTCACTAGAAGTGGCGTGCCTAAAGTGATCTGACATCATTATGGTGTTAGATGGTGATGTGCGCCCGTAATATGTAGCTTGACTATAGCCATTTTGCTTTGCTTGTAATAACAATTGCGTCTTATTGTGCAATTATCAACTTTTTAGCATAGCTTAGGTATTTTTCTAGACAGGACTTTCGTTGTGGACGGTAGTTATTCAGCGCCAAGTTTGCTAACCCTGTACCTTGCAGGAGTAGTGTTTATAGTTATCATCCTAGTGCTAGTTTCATTCATCTTAAATTCCCGTCGTAGTGCACGATTAGAGAATACAATTGATGATCTGCAGGAGCGTCTGCAAGTTAGTGAAATAGCTCTAGAAGATGCCAAACGTTCCTTAGATGAACTCTTTGGACGTAAAGCACGTGGCGAGCTAAAAGTACCTGAGCAACGCTATAGACTTGAGGATATTGTGTTCACCGATGAAGATGGAGAAGAGCACAATCTCAAGGACACCATCTCGCAGATTTGCGATGAGGTCGATAAGATCCGTGAGGAGCAAGCTAGCTCACTTGAAGGTATTCAAAAAGATCAGCAAGGTCTGGTGCATGCTGTTTCTCAGCTTAAGACCCTTATGGCTGCGCTCCCTGGCAATGCTGCAGTAAGTGCAGCTCAGCGTAGCAGCGGTTCACCTGAGAACAATGCCTCATCGAATAACGCTCCATCTGCTTCTCATCAGGGCCGAGAGCATAGCACTCGTGAAGCACGTAAAAAAGCTCGTGCTGCACAGCAGCAGGCTGCGCGCTCTGTCATGTCTGATGCAAAGTCTACTTATGCACCACAGCACAATGATGCCTCTGATGATGGCATGTATGATCCACAGCAAGCCTTTGCTGCACAAAATCATGCTAGTGCTGAAGATGAGCCTTTTGATGCCTCCTTTGCCCAAACCGCATCTGATATTGCTAAGTTAGTGGGCACTGTCGATTTTTCTAAGATCGATCCAAATTCTGGTCCTGCTACCATTGGTGAGCACATGGCCAATGCTCAAGCTGATTCATCACATGCAGCCAAGAAAGAAAACCACTCTAATCAAAGATCTAACCGTCAAGGTAGCACTCGTGATCCTTTAAACCCATTAGGTATGGCCTTTGGTGCCGATCCTGGCGATAGAACTCATTCTTTAGGAGGCTCGTCTGGAGCTCCCAGGCAGGGGTTACCCCATGAGGGCACATTCATCGAGGTTGAGGTAGAGCCTCGTCCAACTTCAGCTCTTAATGCTGACAAAGCTGAAGCAAATCTTACCAATGAATTATCTGACTCAAATAGCAACTTAGTAGCTACAGCAAGCACTGATGCTAAAAGCGCTCAAAGCAATAGCTTGAGCGAAGAGGATGCCTATGCCTTAAAATCATCCAAAGATGGCTCAAAGCGCGATGCTATCGCTGTGCTCAATGATGTGGTTAATGCCGCTAGCAGCATCATCAACACTGTAGATGCAACTCTAGCTAAGGGCATTGATTCAGATAATGATGAGTTTGCTAGCAACGCTGCAATGATGTCTAGCACTCCATCATACATGGATGAGGTGGTATTACCTGATACTGCACTTAATGATGCTGAGCGTGCCGCTTTAGCTGGTACCTTTGGCCAAAGTGAGATGCTTGCTAAGTCTAAAAAATCAATAGCTGATAGCTCTTTAGATGCAAGTGGAGATGGCCTATCTGATAAGAGCACCTTGAGCTCTCTTTCAGCTGATATCACTATTTCTAGTGATAAGTCCGAGCCATTAGACGAGTCTAAACCAAGTACTCAAGTGCAATCGCGCAAAGAGGCTGACAATAAGATGCCGTCTATGGAGCGCATGTATAACCGTGCCTCAGGACTTACTGTTGATGAGGACTCTTGCGATATCAATTTAAACTCCTCAGATAAGGAGCCTGGCTTTGGCAAGGGCCTGAATAAAGTTGCAACTTATGAGAGCGCAACTAAGCAAGTAGCATCAGACTCATTATCACAAGCTACTGATAAGACTCAGCTGACTATTGATATTGTGCCAAGCGAGTCTTTAGATGTTGATAAGCTTAAGGTTAGTGTAAGCAATGGTGCTCAAGACAACTCAGTTAGCGGTAAGGACATTACCGGTGACATGAGTGCAGCTAATGTTGCTTACTCTAATAGCGAGCAGAACAATGGCAATGCTCCTGTTGTAGATATGATCTACGACGAGGACTATGTGCGTAAGCAAAAGGATGAAAAGCCATTTGGTATTGATATCGCTACCTTAGATAAGGCTCATGCTTTTATTGAAGCTGGTGTTTCCTTAACCGAGTTATCTGCCCGTACTGGTCTTAGCGAAGATGAGTTAAGGCTGCTTTACGAGGTTGATGAGAACGGTAAGGTTATCGATAACAGCGCTCCATTTAGAGCCGAGAGCGATTCTGATAGCTTTAAGAGTTCAGATGACATCATCGACCATAGCTCTACTGATGCACAACATGATGGTAGTGGCGATGCTGTAGCTAAGGCCGATACAGCATTAGCTGTAAGCGCTGATAGTCCGTCAGCCGCTTTAGATAGTGATGAGCGTGCGGTTATTGAGTCCATTATGGGCAAGAAATCAGAACCGTCATACACTCAAGATGTTGATGGCACACCATCTGAAGTTGCAAGCAGCACTGACTTTGAAGAAAAAGATGAGGCGGAAAGTTTACGAAGCATCATCAGCGGTGCTGTAGAAGGCTCTGATGAGAAGAATGAAGAAGAAAGTCTCTCTTTAAGTTTTGGCGCTTTAACTCCTGATGAGTCTGAACAGGTAGTATCAGCACAGGTTGATATCGGTGAGGCTGAGGACTTAGCTAAGATCATCTCTGGTGGTGTTGAAGTTGAAGAGGAAAAGCATGAAGAAGAAATGCTTGCCGAAAGCCTTGCTAACGCCTCAGCAATTAAAGATGTAACTAAGTCTAATGACAGCGACATCTACGATGATGAAAAAGATGAAGAAGAGAGCTTAGCGCAGATTCTGGCTGCTTCAACAGAAGATAGCAAGTCCTTTGATAAGGATGCGGCATTAGAGTCTTTAGAGTCTGATAACTTTGAACAAAATCTTGAGGCTATCGACCGTTTAGCAGATAGCATCATCAAAGAGAATTTGGGCAAAGATAAGTCCCGTAAGGCTCAAGTCGCAGCTTCATCTAATGTCGCTCAGGATGCTGATTATGAGTCAGCTCTTGCCGGTGCTTTAGGCTTAAGTGGTGATGATAACAACACTGTTTATGCTCAGAGTGCTCGTGCAACTATCAACAATAGTGCTGATGCAATGGGCGCATCTCAAGAGATCGCTCATGCTATGTCATTTGATAATCTCTCTGGTAACAGTCAGTACATCAATAACTTAAAGGCTGATATTGATGAAGAGCTAGCTGACGATAGCGTAACTTTACATGGTCGTGATCGTTTGCCTAATGCTGCTCGCATGATGAGTGCTAATACCAACACCACGGCTCGTAACGAGGCGCGTGAAGCCGTTGCTCGTGCAGCACAAGCAGAGGCTGATGCCTATGCAGGTGCTTTGGCATCAGATAATAATGTTGAGTCTAATGCCGCTCGTGCTGCCGCTGCAGCTGCTGCAGTACATAGTGCTCGTCGTAAGGCATTAGCTGAGCAAGGTCGTATTGGTGCAGTTGGTTCTGCCACTTCAGAGCGTCATGAGAAGGCTGATCCTTATGAGATTGCTGAGATCGCAGCTCGTACAGCCCGTGAGGCTGCAGCTCGTGCTCAAGCACAAGCTCAAGCCAAGGCACAGTCACAGTCACAAGCTCAGCCCCATGCCCAAGCTCAGGCACACGCTCATGCTCAGGCCCCTGTTGCATCAGCTCCAATGACCTCAGCCGGTGCTAATGTAAACACCATGGTAGGTAGCGCTCCTAGAATGACAGCTCCAGCTCCGGCTCGTGGTGGACCACTATCTATTGGCGCGGTAGGCAGTTCTGCGCGAGGTGCAACCAACTTCTCAGCAGTTACAGCTATGAATCCTGGTATGTCTGATGTAGTTGCTATGGCACCAATGGCTTTAGGTAGCATTGAAGCACCTGGTGGCAATTACAATCCTCAGCAGGGCTTAGCCGCTGATGAAAATCCAGCCGACATCTTGAGTCAGGTAGTGGCCGGAGGCTTAAACTCCGTCTCCACTTTAAGCCAAGATCAGCTGGATATTCTTAGCGATCTGCAAAACAACGGTGCTACAGGCCCGCATTACGCCAACTACCAAGCACGTAATGCCTACGGTATTACTCGCCGCTAGAAAGGTGCCTCACATCACCTAAGCAAAAAGGGCAAGCTCTAAGCTTGCCCTTTTTGTTACTAGCTGCTGCAAAGAAATCCTGCCAACAGCAATCTCATCAATGCAGATGAAAAAGCCTTGGCAGAGTCATCCTACACAGCTACGCCTCAATATAATTGCAGCTGCCGCCTAATAAGATGCGCCCCAACAGCCATGGAAAGCGCTATTATTCGGATGCGCCGCTTGTATCCTCAGGAAGGTTGCGCTGCACTTGCTGCTTTTCAATGAGGTCATTAACACCATGGTCTGCTTGGTTGATATTGCCGGTGCCGATGGAGATGCCATACTCTGCAGCAATATCATTCACATCGGACATGCTCTCATTTTCAAGTCTAAATAAGGTCTCATCGTCAGTAATGACTTGCTGATGCAGTTTGCTAGTAAGTCTGGTCTCATCCATATACTCATCTTTAACAAAGCTGTTGCCTTGCTGTTGTGTTGCAGAGGCTTTGTGCTTGTTTTTATCTTGCTGCTTTTGAGCCTCTTGTTGCATTTGCGAAGGTGTTCTGTGAGAGTTTATTGACTCTCTCACATCGAGGCTATAGCCCATTGGCAGAATGTTAATCTTGTCTTCTAAGAGCTGATCGTATTTGGCCTTAGCCTCCTCTTGCTCACGGAGTTTGGCAAGTGCAGTGCCCTCAGAAAGAATATCGATAATACGACGCTTCTGATCGTAGGTTAGATTCTTTGGTAGTACGGCTAAATCAGTAACCTTACGTGAGATCTCGCCACTTTCGATATTCACCATTGGCAATATGATCTGCAGATCAGTTGCCGCTCCGTCAGCACGCATAATGGATGAGTCCATTACGCTTTCATCATAGGCATCAAGCTCGCTAGTGCTATCTTCTGTCTTGCCCTTGGTAAGCTCATTGCTCTTTGTTTGCGCATTATCAGAGCGAGTGCCGTGTAGGATTAAGGTGCCTGGCTTGCTTTGGATAGCAGCGTTATTCGCTGTTACTTGTGTAGCATGTAACTTAGCTTTAGCATCTTCTAGCTTTTGCTTATCTTCACGCTCTTTAAGCGCTACTTCAGATGCTTTAGTCATGCTGATGGTGCCCTTAGGTGGCTTTACCTTTGATCTTAAGGAGATCACCACAATCTCATTAGGCACGCCTAAGCGCATTGGATAACCTTGCCATACATTGATACCACGGCTGACAATGACATTGGTGTCATTGACCTTGTAGTGACCTGAGACAAAGCCATTGTTCAGAAATGAAACTATTGGTGCGGCAATATTCATCAAGCCGCCATGGGTATGTCCTGAGACTACGAGATCGGCTTTATTGTCGCCTGTAGAGAAATCCTCACCATAGGCAGGACGATGGGAGAGCACAATGGTTGGGGCCTTGCTCTTGAGCATAGCCTTCACACCTGCAATATCTGGCATTGGCAGGTTGTAGTTAGCAGCCTTAGGATCAGTAACGCCGCCTAAAGTCAAAATGGTCTTTCCATGTTCATCTTTAATGTGGGCTACTTTGTTATCAAGGCTAATGAGGCCACCTTGCGTAAGATAGTTTTGCCACTTGTTATAGTCAGAGTAGTACTCATGATTGCCCGAGCTAAAGTAAACGCCATACTTGGCGCGTAAATCAAAGTAGAGCTTAGCAAGAGCATGACGTTTGTGCACTTGACCGTCGATAAGATCACCAGGTAGTAAGACAAGATCAGGGTGAAGACGGTTAACTCGAGCAATGATATCCGCAACATATGATGGATTAGACTGCGAAGAGATGTGCATGTCGCTAAGCACTACAATACGCAGCTTATCAAGCTCAGGAGCGAGCTTATCCATCTTAACTTGATAGTGAGTTAAGTTTGGCTTTCTGTAAGTACAGGCGGTTCCGTAAATGGAGATAGCTGTTGCGATGGACAGCATGATCATAAGATAGAACAGCGAGTGCGCAGGAATTATGAAGGCTCGATAGTCGACACGTATGGCTTTGTAGACAAGATTGATGACCACTCTAATGAGCACGAGTGCAGCTAAAGTAATGAGGATGCTGCGGGTCATCTCAAGGATGAAGTACAGATTGTATGGGATATTAGGATCGTAGGCTGTTCCACCCACTACAAGGTAGATGTAATTACGGCACATGCCACCAACAAGTAATAGGCTAATAATAAGCTTACTACGTATGGACATACGCAGTGGAATAATCAGTCCCGTGATCAGAATGACAATGACAGCAATTGTCACCATAGTTAATGTGTTCACAGGCAATCTCCCATTGCTTTGAGTGTTGGAAATCCCAATTACGGCGCATAGTCTTAAACATAGACAATAACTAGAGTACTAAGCCTAAGTTTTAAAATAAGCTATGCAACCTTTTTAAGTACCACAATGCCAATTAAAGGCTTGGGCATTACTAAGCTTGCTAAGTAAGCTACTGATCTTTTGCTCGCATTAGCTGTTATAAAACAGCTCTACAAGTTTAGCTAAAAATACTTAGGTTAAGGACAGTGTGCAAAACAAAATCCTCAAGATCACAAGTTAAGCTCGATCGCAGTGCACAGACAAGCGGGGAAAGATAAAGCATAGTTAATGCAACTTGTCTATTATCTAGCGCTCTACGCTTGGCTATTTAGCTCTGAGTGAACGCACAAAGTGGCCATTTATACTTGGACAAATGCAGCCTAAGATGGAGGGAGCTTTAGCACCTGTACTGCTGTTGAGGTTTACTTGAATACCATGAGTACATAAAGCTGCAAAATAGGCAAAGGCAGCAGGTTCAAGAGCTTGTGGGGCAATACCTTGTTGCTTAATGCTGCTAATGGAGAGCTTAAGACCCATTGCATCAGCTAGTACTTTAAAACGCTCCATCATATAGCCATTATCAGCACCACCGCCGGCCACTATAAGCTCACAAGAATCTGAAGTATAGGATGGGGCATCACTGTGAGCATTGCTCTTTGGTGCGGAGTTAATACTAGTGACTACTTGTTTGATGCCATCAAGCACGGTACGGGCAGTAAGCTCAGTTAAGGTTGCAAGTAAGTTGAGGATATCCTTTTGTGATGAGTTGTTAAAGTCAGGAAGAGCATCAAAACGTTTTAAAAACTCGGCATTAAAGAGCTCTCGACCTGTGGATTTTGGATATGGAGTAGCAAAGTACTCGTGAGTGAGCATGGCGTTGAGTAAAAGCTCATTTACTTTACCTGAGCGGGCGTAGTTACCGTCTTTGTCATATGGCTCATTAAAAGCCTCGCGACAAATAAGATCAATGAGCGTATTGGCCGGACCCGTATCGAAGGCAGCAATGATATTACCTTTTGCATCTAAAGCGGTGATATTAGCAATGCCGCCTAAATTGAGCATGAAGACAGGGCGATTGTTTTTACCAAAGAGAGCTGAGTGAAAGATTTGAGCAAGCGGTGCACCTTGACCGCCAGCAGCTAGATCTGCAGCTCTAAAGTTCACGATCGCATCGATGCCAGTAAGAGCTGCTAGATTTGGTCCATTGTCAATTTGGACGCTAATAGATTTTTCAGGCTGATGAAAGATAGTCTGGCCATGCGATCCGATCGCTACAATATCAGATGCGCTATAGCCTGTGATCTTAAGTAAATCATTGACTAATTGAGCACTGCGCTGAGAAATAAGCTGTGCACCTTGAGCTTGGCTTTGTACATTGTTAAAACGACTATGAGGATCGCACAATCCATGCAGTAGTTCTTTTTCGTCACTTAACCACTCATATGAGACCACTTTACCAATGCTAAGATCGCAGATCTCATGATCTTTAGTGCTAACAAAAAGCATGGCTGCTTCAAGAGAGTCAATACTAGTACCACTCATGAGGCCAATATAGATTTCACGCTCACATGATGGAATATCGCTAGTGCTGTTAAGTGACATGGCCGCCTCTTTGTGCATAATGAAAACTATCTACATTATACGTACCACTGTAGAGTCAAACAAAACTTTGTCGATATCTGAACCCTTTGAGATCAAAGGTGAAGCAGTTAATTCAAATTTTGTATGCAGTGAATTTAACTATTAAGCTCAAAATTGCCTTGCGTCTGCATACCATTAAGACAAAAGTTACCTTGCTCTTCTGCATTCTATTAAGCCAGCGTAGCGTTGTTATGCGCTAGCGCAAGCCTTGCCTTGTTATGTAGCTACACCAAGCTCGTCGATATTATCGAGCTACAGCCAGCTCGTCGTTATAATCGAGCTGCAGCAAACTCGTCGTTATTATCGAGCTACAGCCAGCTCGTCGTTCTTATCGAGATACAGCCAGCTCATCGTTATTATCGAGCTACAACAAGCTCGTCGTTCTTATAGTGGCCAAGTGCAGTCAATGCTTAGTACAAACCGTAGCTTTCTATAAATTTGTCTATAATTTATACATCTCAATGTCGCTATGACAACTGTACAGAATGTATTTATAGATCATAGTCTAAGTGGTCAAGTTCAGATGGGATCCATTATGCCCTTGCTTATGCGTATAATGAGGGAATAGAGGAGTGATCTATGGGTTATTTTAAGAAAGGCGCAATAGCGTTAGCATGTGCCATGAGTTTCTTTACAAGCACTGTTCATGCTGCAAAGAATGAGATTAATGTCTTTTACTTTACGCTCAATGACTTGTTTTTGAGTCAACTAAGTGTTGAGCTGCAAAATACTGCCATTTCTAAGCGTATTAGATTGCGTCAGCACGATGCTAATGTTGATTCCAAGACTCAGATAGAGCAGGTTAAGAAAGTTCTTGAAACTCAGGGTAACCATCATCCAATCTTGGTCAATCCTGTGGATACTGAAACAGCGCATGTACTGCTTGAGCTAGCAAAAGATCACGACACTCCAATTATCTTTTTTAACCGCAATCCAGATATGACCAACTTTGGCTCTTTTGATAAAGCATGGTTTGTCAGTTCAAATGCACAGGACGCAGGTAAGATCCAAGCGCAAATAGTAATTAGCTACCTTAAAACCCATCCAGATGCTGATAAAAATAAAGATGGCAAGATCAACTATCTGATCTTCCAAGGAGATCCAGCGCATCACGACACTGCTATACGTACCAATTCATTTATTAATACTATGCGCGACTCTCAATATAAGCTCAAGGCAATTGATTCTGTGTATGCGCATTGGGACGCAGCTAAAGCTCAAAGCAAGATGACATATATCATGAATAGTTTGTCACCTGAGAGCATTGAGCTGATTGTCTCTAATAATGATGCTATGGCTTTAGGAGTTATTCATGCCCTGTATAAGTTTGGCTATAACATCCCACGCGGAGTTAATGTGCCTGAGGCTAATAACAGTAATCCTAAAGCTATGAGGGCAACCATGCCAAAAGTGCCTTATATTCCTGTAGTGGGCATTGATGCATTGCCTGAGGCAATCGATGCGGTTGAGCGCGGCACCATGCTAGGCTCTGTGTACAATGACGCGAATGCTGTTGCAGATGTCGCCATGCGTATTGCTAATCTATATTTAAACGATATTCCGATTACTTATGAGCGCATCGGCTACCCAGTTGATGATCGTATTATCGATATTCCATACGTTCGCGTCTGCCGTTGCCAGTGAAAGTAGCAAGATCAACTCACAGCTGCCAAGCTTTTGTTGTACGCTAGTCCCAGTGCAAGACTAAAGGCAGAATGAATGTATAGCTTTTAAGATCAATTTAAACTGAGCGAGCTCGGTGGGCTTTATATTTGCGCAAGCAAGGAAAGATCGCCACAAATTAGTGGATTTTACCTAAGCAAAGAAATTGTAGAGCAGCTGCTGAAGAATTAGTCTGAGTGAGATGAGAAGGCAGGGTGCTGCAGATTAGTTGGAGTGAGAGGAGAGGGCGGCGGCGCTGCAGAT
>Garth_p1__coassemble_1351_pt1 | contig 13228 bp, 7 predicted proteins | sample Garth_p1__metabat2_high_PE_022 | metagenome-assembled genome bin Garth_p1
GTATTTGTATACCGCTTAAACAAACAGCGCCTGAACAAAGTATCCATAAAGATACCTCATGCAGGCGCTGTTAAGCTTATATGTATGAACTCAAGTTGCTTTTACTTGTCGTCCTTACCTTCTTTATCCGAGTCTTTTACGATAAAGAAGCCAGTGTCCTTATGACTAGACTGGTTCTTATCGCTCTTCTGACTTGAGAATAAGTTAGTTACAAAAGAGGCAATGCCGCCTTTTGAACTACTAGGTTGCTCATCCTTTCCATCAGATGCATCTGCTTTATCTAAGATGACAAAACCAGGCTCTTTTGCGTGGTTTTTGTCAGACTCATCAGTCTTATCTGCATTTAACTGAGACTCATCAGACTTATCTGCATTTAACTGAGACTCTTCACTCTTAGCATCATTGCTTGGACTTAGGTTAGTATCGTCTTCATTAGAAGCAACACTACCACTCTTGCCATGATTATTCTTGAGATCTGACTTAAAGGTAAGTTTACTAATGGTCTCGTGTTTAAGATCGAAACTCATCTTATCTACAAGAATTCTCTTTAGCGCAGCGTTGACGTAACCATCGGACTCGAGGTTATCGATACACTGACGATAATAAGAGGTAAAGTCAGCAAAGCGGAAGCTTGATAAAGAGCCAGCACTGCTGAGCGTGTCTTTAACCATCTTGATATGACTATTGACCTTGTTCTCAAGCATGGAGCTAACCATACCTAAGGTACGCTTCTCGTCATCTTTAAGCTTAGTCTTGACCACAAACTGCTTAGCTGGGTCAATCATGACGGCAAAAGGCGCAGTACTTGAGTTAAAAGAACTTGGAGTGCTAAAGATATTGCTAGAAGTACTCTGCTTATCTTCAAGAGCGTCCTCGTCCTTAGAGCCATCCTTATTCTCGCAAGATGCGTCAGCTGACTTATCTACACTGTCATCTGACTTATCTTCTTGAGCTTCAGACTTCTCTTCGTTAGCTTCACTGTGTTTATCAGTGTCGGCCTTATCAGATTCAGCCTTTTCGGATGCAACCTTATCCGCTTCGGCCTTATCAGCCTGAGCTTTTTCAGATTCAGCCTTATCCGCTTCAGCCTTATCAGATGCAGCCTTATCCGCTTCAGCCTTATCAGACTCAGCCTGTTCAAAAGCAGCTTCTAACATAGCAAGATCTACACGAGATACATCGCTAGGCAGATCACCTACATCCTTTTCGTCGCTAGATTCATCCTTGGACTGCTCATCTACACTTTTGGTGTCGCCAGCATCATCAGATGCATCTGTAGAGGCATCGTTGGCGATCTTAGAGTCATCCTTGCCTTGCTCTTCGTCATGGGAGGATGACTTAGGAGCATCGGCCGCAGATTTATCTTCGGATTTATCTTCGGATTTATCTAGGGCTTTGTCTTCTAACTTTTCTTGTGACTGTTCCTCTTGCTTTTCTTTTTGCTTATCTTCGCTCTTGTCTTGAGACTTTTCTTGAGCCTCTGCACTAGAGTCAGCCTTGGTGATAAGAGTAGATGGACCCTCACCCTTTAACTTGAACTCATCGAGCTGCTGCTTTTTGCGCAGTTCTTGAGCATCCATGACGCGACCAGTTGGATCGACGGCTAAAGGAGGCGCGGAGTTCTTAACGATAGAGGTGGTCTCAGTATTGATGACACCATCTTTGCTCTCATTTGAAAGCTTGCTCTTACCTGCAGCTAAAGCGGCACTTAAAACATCCTTTAACTGATCGGCTGCCTTTTGCACAGGGCCACGCTCAGTTGATGAGAGATTTGGCTGTATCTGGGCACCGAAGTTAAAAGAAGTGGATCCAAAATCAAAAGTATTGCTAATACGGCTATCACTTGAACTACCACTATCCTTCACGATATTAGTGTTCTGAGAAAGTGATGTTTGTACAACTTGAGCATTTGTCCCTTGATTGAGGCGAGCTTGCTCATAAGGATCCATGTGATGCTTTACTTGAAAGTCTTGATCTTCCTTATAGGCTTCAACTTTTAGAGCATCATCCTTCATTGGTTTGATGTCGTTGATATTGCCAGTAACGAAATCAGATAAGTCCTCACCATCAGCGATAAAAGAATTATCTTTGTCGCTAAGCTTAGAGCTCTCTGATGGGCTGAGCTCATCATCAAAGCTATGAGTATCAGCGCCAAAGACAGTTACGCCTTGAGTGTTACCACCAAAGAGTGACTGCTTACGCTCACGCTTGTGATAAGACGCCTCTTCAAGTGCATATGCAACCTTAACTACATCTTTAGCTACAGATGCAATCTCGTCAGTTGCAGTACTGGTCTCTTCCTTTTCAGAATCTTCTAGAGCGCCTTTGCCAAAGCTAAAGGCACCGTTTGAACCTAAAGATAACTTCTTAGAGGTAGGAGTGTACTTCTCATTCAGACGAGCTTGCTCTTCTTTTAGCTTGGAGTCAGCGATAGCATTTTCAAACTCTTTACGAGCCTTAGCTATTTCTTTACCAGCTTCATGTAACAGAGGCGCAAGCTTCTCGATCTTGGCAGATGCTTCAGCAAATGCTGCAACATTATCGTTATCACGCTCTGCAGCCATGGTTCTAACTAAAGTGCGCTCTTCACGAGGTAGCGCTTTAGGATTAGAACTATTAATAACTGAAGTTGGCTTAGCATTAATAACTGAGGTTGACTTGGTATTCAAGCCCTCAAAAGCAGCATCGAAACGATTCTTGATACCTTCAATTTCGCTTCTTAAAGCTGCGCCAACATTGGCTATATCAGAGGCCTGAGAAACTCTTTGTGCTAAGCTCTTATTAGCAAGCTCACTATCTTGAGTAGATTGCTCTGTCTCTTGATTTGTAGATTGCTTGCTATCAACAAATAAAGCTTTTTTATCACTGTCTACGCCAGAGATTAAGGCTGAAATAGCTGACCCTTGCGTGGGACGGTCTCCGTCTGAGTCTGATGCATTCTTTTTAGACTCAGAGAGTAGATCGGAAAATGAATTGCCTAACTCAATGCTTGTACGAGCAAAGGCGCGAGCTTTTTCAGTTGGCAGACTTACGAGCAGATCTACATCGTTTTCTCTTAAGTCAGCTGCGACTAAATACTGAGGGCCAACAAAGATGCTCTTTAAGATCAAGCGACGGAGTAGAGCTGGCTCATAACGGCTAATGGAGCTGTTGCTACGAGCGTCGATAATGAGCTTCTCAATATCTTGAGGCTTGAGCTCATCGACAGACTTTTGATTGAGTAAGTCTTCAACTAAAGTACTGATCTGACCAAAGAGTAAGGCTGTGTCTACTACCTTGCTATTTTCAGCACTAACGCGAGCACCAATCTTGCCTGCAAGAGCAATTGGACCTGAGATACTCTCGCGAGTAGAACGTGACTCATCCTCATCACCTGAGGCTAAAGCGTTTAAGCAGCTTTGTGCTGCAATACGCTCAGCGTGAGTAGAGGTACGCTCCTGAACTAAGGTAGCTAGCTCAGCGGCCTTGAAATTTTGGGCCTCAGTAGTGCTATCAGATGCAGCCATGCTTGCATCACGACGAGCCTGACGAGCCTCTAGACGGCGAGCGATCACATTGCCCTCTGAACCCTGCATAGCAGAGATAAGTTCGGACATGTTATCGGCTGTACCACGACCAATTCTTGAGAGAATATCCACGCGATCGCCGAGTTTGGCCTGCAGTGACTTTGGCAGGGTGTTCTTATCGGCAGTCTTATTAGTACCACTTGCTGCAGCTAATGCAGCTGCAACCTTGGCAAAGGAAACACCTACATCATCATCGCCACTTTCAAACTCATCAGAGTAGCTATCATCAGCACCTAACTGCTCAAGATGGCGGAACTCCTCAGGTAAAGGAGGAACAGAACCTAATGCCTTGGAGCTTTCGGATAAAGACTCATCTACAGACTTAGCTGTTGCATCATTATCTTGCTTGAGTGGATTGCTGCTCTGGTCATCAGCATTTTGCTTGAGATCCGCAACTGAGTAACCTAAAGCCTTAGCAGTCTTAACTAAGTCACCGGCCTTGAAAATCATGCCAGATAGAGCGGCTCTTTCGGCTGCACTTAATGACTTAGCGCGGCTTAACAGATCGTTCATATCCTCACGCAGCTTTAAGTTAACTGGGAGACCTTCAACAGATAATTGCTGCTCGCCGGAGTTTAAGCACTGCAGCAGATCTAAGATATCAACAGACATGGACATGTTTTCCATGACCTGCTGCTTAAAAAGACCATCTTGCTTAACATCATTTAAAGAAGCACGTAATGCCTCTAAATCGTGATTGCTCTTAGCAAGGGCCTCTTGAGTACGATCCAGCTCCTTTTGCAATTGAGCATTCTGATCTTGCAGTGCTTTGAATGCGTCTTGAACTGCGTCAGCAACTCTTTGGTCACGCTTAACGATGAAAGCGTTGAGATGCTTGAGTAACTCGAGCTCAATGCCGAGTAGACCTGTATTCATGTTTTCAGGCAAGAAAGGAAGCGCAGAGCGTAACTTAACTTCATGCTCATTAAGAGCATCGATCTCTTTGCCACGCATATAGGCGGTAAAACGCTCGATCATTTGCTCGTACTCATCTTTAGTCATGGTAGGAGCAATGCTTACTAGAGAGTTGTACTCTGAAGTTTTACCTTCCTGATAATCGCGCTTAAGTTGCAAGAACAGCTTATCTAGAATGTCTTGCTGTTCAAAAATACTCTGATTCATGAAGATTCTGCCTGTGATTAGAACGATACCAACAGGTATCTCGTGGACGTATGCCGTCTTAATCCGCAGTCTTTACAGATATACGGTTCTAAAATTCTATTATCGATCCGATCAATGTCACTGTAGTGATCTTGCTTAGCTTAATTCTACTTAAATACGACGCGATTGCCATTAACGAGCAATGTACTTTTTCAAGCGCCCGCTCACCTTATTCACAAATGATGGTATGAGGTGGCAAATCTTAAGGCTATAAAGCAAGAACAACGATCCTAGGTTATACGCTGATTACCCATAGATCATGAAGTGACTTTCGGAGCAACGATCCATATTACAACGAAAGATTGTACAATCCCCATCCATTTTAAATGAATGTAAAGAACAAGTCCTTAATTTAGTAACATAAGTTACCTATATGAGCAAAAATACCACTCCTATTAGTGCTTAGTCTGCCTATATCGCCATTTCGGAGCACTTTTGGGTCAAATTAACGGACAAGTTTCATAAAAAGCCATGTAATTCGATCTGAGAGATGATCTTTAAAATCCCCACCCGCGCATCCAAGCGTTAATATGATCTTTAAAGTACCTTGCTGATCCCTTAAGCTTTCTTATTAGCCAGTTACCCCCTCAAATTGGGGTTAATCAGCTAACTATTTGGGTATATTAAGTGATTTGTCCAAAAAATTAGGGCTTTTTAGCTGTCAATGCGTTAAGATCTGTCAAATCATCTCTTGGTACTGTGGATTACCTAAGAGCATTTGCATTGTTGTATGCACTAAGCACATTCTGTGAGAGGTAATTATGTCAACTGAGCAACCTGAAAATAATGTTGCTTACGAAGCACCCCCGACATCTGAAAGCTTAGAAACTGCTTCAGTCCCTCTTAGCCCATCTAATAATGAGAACGTTACCAAAGCTGCTCAAGCACAAAGTGACGTAACTGATTCTAAGCCAGATATCATGACCGCCATTAAAGGTCATGAGACTACTCATAATCCTCTAAGTGCAGATAATGAAATAATCTCACCTTTCTTTGAGTTCTCTGCGGATACTTGGTCAACCTTTGCTCACAACAAGCGCAAGGTGAAGCTCACTGAAGAAGAGCTGCAAAAGTGCTTAGCTTTCAATGACAAGATCTCACTTGAAGAAGTAGAGCGAATCTACATGCCATTATCACGACTGTTGCACATGTATGTGCGCTCACGTCACGATAGATCTACTGTTATTCAGCAGTTCCTCGGCAAGTCTATAGAAAGCGCTCCTTTCATCATCTCTATTTCTGGTTCAGTTGCATGTGGCAAAACCACTACTGCTAATTTGTTAAAGCATCTGATCTCTATGTGGGATACCAATCCTAAGGTAGATCTCATCACTACTGACGGCTTCTTATTCCCGAACAAGATCTTGCATGAGCGTCATATTGAGGCAAAGAAGGGCTACCCTGTTTCATACGACGTGAAAGCCTTGATGACTTTCTTGCAGCAGCTTAAAAACGGCGAGCCTAACCTCAAGGTACCGGTGTATTCACACCTTTACTACGATGTTATGCCAGGTGAGTACACCATTGTTGATCGCCCTGATATCCTCATCTTAGAGGGTGTTAATGTGCTACAAAACGGAGCTGACTATCCAACCATCCGTAATAAGGTCTTTATCTCTGATTTCATCGACTTCTCGATCTATGTTGATGCTGAGGAAGAGTGCCTCATTAAGTGGTACTTAGATCGTTTCTTAAAGTTACGTGAGAGCACCTTTAATAACCCTAACTCCTACTTCCACAGATACGCAAAATTAGATCTTGAGGATGCTACCCACTTAGCTACCACTATTTGGAGTGCAGTAAACCACGACAACTTAGTGGAGAACATTCTCCCAAGCCGTAACCGTGCTAACCTCATCATGCACAAGGGCAAAAACCACTCTGTGGATAAGGTCTATCTGCGTAAGTAGCATTTACTGCCCATTAAAAAAGATCAAGAAAAAAGGCTCCCGATGGGAGCCTTTTTTCTTAAAGCTACAGTGATAGTGCACTTGCTTAGTAGCGGATAAGCGAGATATGGCCAGAGCGTATTGCAGTACATCCTGCATTACTCTCTAAGATGAGCTCGCCTAAGCTGTTCACACCTGAGACACGACCAACTACAGTACGATGAGCAGAGATCACCACCTCAACTTGTCGACCTAAAAGTGAGTCATGGCGATTCCAGCTATCTAAGAACTGAGCTAAGCGGTGCTTACGGAAGCTTGAAGCTGCATACTTAATCTCATTGATGAGGTTAATGCAGATCTCATCACGAGTAAGATTGTAACCAAGCTCTTCTAAATCGGTATATGGACGATCGATAAGCTTATCAATGCTCTCTGAGTGATGCACATTTAAGCCCACACCAACAATAGCGAAGATCTCTTCGCCCTCGCCTTGTACAGACTCAATTAAAATGCCTGCGACCTTCTTGTCGTTAATCACTACATCATTTGGCCACTTGAGCTTCACATCACGCACACCTGCAAACTCTAAGGCATTTACAGTAGCAACGCCTACTGCTAATGAGAAGCCTAACAAGTGCTGATGTGATGGGAACTTAAATGCCATGGACAGCATGATATTAGTACCAATAGAGGTTAACCATTGAGTACCACGTAATGAGCGTCCCTGTGTCTGAATCTCAGCAACTAAAGCATCACCTGAAACAAGCTCATCACGAGCATTCATCAGTTCACCATTAGTTGATGGGGTGACATCTTTTAAGACGAAGCGGCCACGAGTAGATACCTTCTCATGAATGTTCTTGGCATTGATAAGATCGAGCTTTTTGACCAAGACTAAATCTTCGCCGTCTTGATAGAGCAATGGCTCCATCTCATTTACGAGCTCTGCGATCTCTTGGAGAACTTCTACAGTTACCTCTAAACGCTTGCACAGAAGGCGGTAGTTCATACGCAGGTCTTCAGACTGATTGAGACAGCGTAATAAAGGCATTACAAAGCTCAGATTTGATCCCATGCTATTTCTCCGTTCTTACCGTAAAGACGAACTTCAGGTACGAGATCGATTAAAAACTTTTCTTTCACTTCAGCCGTGATGTATTTGGCTAAAGCGGTAATTTCATGTGGCTTAGCGCGACCTAGGTTGACGATAACTAGAGCCTGATTGCCCCAAGTACCCACCTGACCGTGCTTAATGCCGCGACAGCCTGACTTATCAATAAGCCAACCTGCAGCTAACTTATAACTACCGTCTTCTTGTTGCCAACAAGGCATATTAGCGTATTTTGCCTTGAGCTTCTCATAGATCTCAGTAGTTACGTAAGGATTTTTAAAAAAGCTACCAGCATTACCGACATAAGCTGGGTTAGGTAACTTCTCATTACGCAGGGCGATCACACGATCACGTACCTGACGTGGTGACTTAAACTCTACGCTTTGCAATCCTGCATAGTTTTGCTTAGGCTTAAAGCAATCAGGAAGCACAAAGGTTACATGAGTAATGAAGTAGCTTGAAAACTCAGGCTCTTTAAACAGTGAAGTTCTATAGCCAAACTTACACTCATCTTTGCCAAGCACATGTTCAGAACCATCCTTGAGATCTACAGCCTCAATGGACTCGATAAAGTCACCAATTTCAATACCATAGGCACCCACATTCTGAATCGGAGCAGCACCTACAGTACCTGGTATAAGTGAGAGATTCTCAAGGCCACAGATACCTTTGTCAAGCAACTTATCAATAAGCTCATCTAAAATCTCACCGCCACCGGCTCTGACCTTATAGCCATTAGAGCATTTACTAACCTCAATGCCCTTAATGCGATTAATGAGAACAGTGCCGTCAAAGTCTTCGGTAAATAGCACATCAGAGCCACCACCTAAGATGATGTAAGGCCTACTAACGGGCTCTTTGAGATCTTGCTTTGAACAAATCTCGCGGCCATCCTTAGCAAAGACGGTTAGGTTAAATGTGTTATATGCGCTTAGATCAAACATCAGATGGTAGTGTTAGTAAGTCTTTGAAGTCCTAGCATCTAATGATACGTACACTAGATGCTAACTTACGTGCTTTAAAGCTTTATTAAGCTCTCTACTAAAATGAGCTCATATCTAAACTTTAAAGATCGCTCATGTCAAAATTATTGACCTGAGATACGCTCAATAGTTCCACCAAGGGCTCTAATCTTACGCTCGATATGCTCATAGCCACGATCCATATGGTAGATACGCTCTACGATGGTAGTACCTTGAGCAACTAAGCCTGCAATCACTAAACTTGCAGAAGCGCGTAAGTCAGTTGCCATGACTTGTGCACCCTTAAGCTGTTCAACACCTTCAATGTGAACGGTATTACCCTGAATAGAGAACTTTGCACCCATGCGCATCAGCTCTGGAACATGCATAAAGCGATTTTCAAAGATGGTCTCAGTAACGGTGCTTGAACCTTTAGCTAAGGCATTTAACACCATGAACTGAGCCTGCATGTCAGTTGGGAAACCTGGATGTGGAGCAGTGATGATGTTAACTGGCAGAATGTCACGATTACGCATATCAAGGTAGATGCTGTAATCGTGCAGCTCAATTAAAGCGCCCGCATCTTTAAGCTTGGCAATAACAGGATCTAAGGTGGATGGCAGGATGTTCTTACATAACACCTCACCATGGCTTGCCATTGCAGCTACTAAGTAAGTACCACCCTCAATACGGTCGCACACAATAGAGTGCTCACAAGAATGTAAAGAGCTGACACCCTCAATGACAATCTTAGGGGTACCGTCACCGCTAATATTGGCACCCATTGCACGTAAGAATACAGCTAAGTCAGTAATCTCTGGCTCACGAGCAGCGTTCTCAATAACTGTAGTGCCTTCAGCTAAAGCTGCAGCCATCATCAGGTTTTCAGTACCAGTAACCGATACCTTATCCATCATTATGGTGCCGCCATGCAGACGACCGTCAGGAGCCTGAGCACGAATATAGCCATCAGCAAGCTCAAAAGTAGCGCCTAACTCCTTTAAGCCTTTAACATGCAGGTCCACAGGACGAGCACCAATGGCACAACCACCTGGTAGCGATACCTCAGCTGAGCCTAAAAAGGCGGTGAGCGGACCTAAAGCTAAGATGGAGGCACGCATGGTCTTAACCAGCTCATATGGGGCTACGTTATGAGTAACTTTGCCCTTTATGAGATATTCAGATTCACCGAGACGCTCGTAGCTCTTGCCCATGATTGTCAGTAACTTAAGGCAAGTCTGCACGTCACGCAGATCTGGTACGTTCTTAAGTGTGACATCCTCAGAGGTCAACATGGTAGCTAAAAGGATTGGCAGAGCTGCATTCTTTGCTCCGCTGATAGTAACCTCGCCGCGCAGTACCTTACCGCCGGTAATCTGAAATTTATCCAAAACTATTGCCTCGACGCCATGCAATCCTTGCAAGGCCGTAAAAAAGCCTCTGCCCTAGGGGCTGCTTAGAAAACTAATATTGGGTAATTGATTCTTGCCCATCATTGGAACCTTGTATTTTATCAGGCTCAGGCCTGTGTGGCCATGCACCAAGAAGGAAAAAATCGCCCGCACCTATGAACAGTGCGCACATGATCCTACAAACACTGCACACTAAGGACTTATGAAGGCTCTAAATTTATTGTGATGGGTAGAAATCACAAGCGCTGAGGACTTGTTCAGATGGGCTTATAAGACAAGGCATAGATGTACAATTGCCACCTATGCCTGTTATGCGTCTAGGAAGGTACTTTAGTCGCGACGCATGACAAAGTCGTATGGGGTCTCTTGATAGATGTAGTTAACCCAGTTTCTAAAGAGCAGAGCAGCATGTGAGCGCCAAGTACAAATTGGCTCGCCTGATGGATCATCATCAGGGAAATAGTTAACTGGCAGATCTGGAGTTAGTCCAGAGCTTAAATCACGGTAGAACTCATCAGAGAGGGTCTCTGGATCGTATTCAGGGTGACCAGTAACATACAGCTGCTTGCGATCTTTTGAGGTGGCTAAGAATACACCGGCACGCGCTGACTGAGCGACAATGATAAGGTCAGTCTTCTCTTTAAACATCTCCTCAGGGAAATCGATAAAGCGTGAGTGAGGTGCAAAGAAGAAATCATCAAAACCATAAGTAAATGGGTTGAGATCATCAATGACCTCATGCTGAAAAACGCCCGAGAGCTTCTTAGTACGATTGAGCATTGGAATATCGTAAAAGTGCTTTAAAGCTGCAGCTACACCCCAGCATGAAAAGAGCGTGGAGGTGACGTGCGTTTTAGTCCAGTCTAGGATGGTTGTAAGCTCGTCCCAGAAGGTAACGTCCTCAAACTCGGTTTGATCTAATGGGGCACCAGTGATGATCATACCGTCGAAGTAACGATCTTTAATCTCCTCAAAATCCTTGTAGAAAGTGTCTAAATGAGACTGTGGGGTATTGCGAGAGATATGATGATCAATACGTAAAAGATCGATATTAATCTGAATTGGTGTACTTGAGAGCTTACGCATGTACTGAATTTCAGTAACAATCTTCTTCGGCATCAGGTTTAGGATGATGATCTCGAGAGGACGGATATCCTGGCTCTCGGCACGATCCTGTGTCATTACAAACACTTTCTCTTGAGCAAGCACATCGGCTGCTGGTAAACCTGTTGGAATATTAATTGGCATGTAAGTCTCCTGATTGTGTCAGTACCTACGTACTTTAAGTGCATTTCTTAATGCACTATAGGGTACCACAGCAATCGCAATTCACTGAATTTCTACCTTAAGCGCATCATTAAAGGGCTAAAAACAGCCCAAATGGCAGTATTTAAAGCACCGCCTAATTTGATTGAGGCCCCTTGCCATAGGCTTATTAAATCATCTCTTAAGATATATATAACATTGCCTGACAGGATGATGCGCATATTTTGCAGCTATGTAAGCGTACGTGACCTTATTCACAGTGATTGACAAAACATCTTGCGAAACCATAGCTCATCGGAACAAAGTATGATCTTATAGGCTTAGCTGCAAATGGCTTTATACAAAAGCAAAAGCAGATGGCTTTTTAAAAACTTGGCAAGATATTTAGACTGTCTAACTACAGGAGTTCTTGTGCGCATTGAATTGATTTCCACAGGTGATGAAGTTATTACTGGCAATATCGATGACACTAATGCTAGTTATCTATCCCGTGAATTATTTGAATCAGGACTTCAGGTAGATCGTCGTCATACTGCAGGTGACTCGCTTGAAGAACTGATGGCCATGTTTACTGAAATAAGTGAGCGTGAATGTATCGCTATCGAAACTGGCGGTATGGGACCTACTACAGATGATCTCACTACCGAAGCCATTGCAAGAGTAGCTGGCAAATCTCTAGTTCTCAATGAAGAGTGGCACCGCTCCATGTCACAGTGGTTCATTAACCGCAATCGTGTCATGTCGCAAACCAACATTAAGCAAGCCATGCTCCCAGAGGGTTCGATCATGATCGAAAACCCAACTGGCACTGCCTGTGGCTTTATGGTGAAGGTAAATAAAGCCGTCTTTATCTTCCTGCCTGGTGTTCCACGTGAACTTAAGGCAATGTGGGAGGCATCCGTTAAGGAGATAGTACTATCCTTAAGTGAGGACACCGTACCACGTACTCATTTATTTAAACTCTTCTTAATGGGTATTGGTGAGTCAGATCTGATGGAGAAGATTGGCTCGATATCTCTGCCACAGGGTGTCACTATTGGCGATAGAGCTGTCTACCCTCTGTTAGAGCTTAAGATCATCGGCCACAATGCTGCAGATAATGACATGCTTAAGGTGCTTGAGGATGTCATGAAGGTGGTTGAGCCTTACTATGTAAGCAAAGACACCTTTGATCTTATCTCAAACTTAAGACAACAAAAGATCTCGATTGGACCAGTTAACGCCATTGATGGTGTATGCCGTGGCTATTTACTCATTAGCCTGCAAACTCTCTTTAATGACTTTGTAACCTGCTCAGTAATCAACACTGATCTACATGATCCTGAAGCGCTAAAAGAGACTAGCGAGGTACGTGAGCATATGCCGCATAACAACCTCGTCTCTTTAATACCGCTTAGTGAAAAACGTGCCAAAGAGATTGGTCCTGTAGCTTGCGATCTCATGCAAAGCACTGAGTTTCCATATATCTTTGAGCTCAACTTTGATCTGGAGGTAGAGCAAAACGGCAAATCACGTCGTGTCGGTGCAACCTATCTTATTAGCTCTAAGGACAACATCCGTCACAACGGTACCTATACCCGTAATCGTGATTTTGTATCCTTACTCTGCTGCGTGCTTATCTACAAGACTCTTATGAAAGAGCCTCATGTTGAACCTTTTGATATGCTCGTCTCAAGGGTCAATCACTACGATGCCTAAGATTTGAGCACGATTGCCAGGCCATTTTGCCCAAAAGAGCTAGCTAGACACTTTCCAAGCAATGGCCCTTTCAAAGACAGTTATAAAAAAAGCGCCTTAAGGGCGCTTTTTTTTATATCCACATCGTACAGCATTGCACTAGCTTAGTTGCTGTTACATTGCA
>Garth_p1__coassemble_1667_pt1 | contig 10839 bp, 3 predicted proteins | sample Garth_p1__metabat2_high_PE_022 | metagenome-assembled genome bin Garth_p1
GCCTTAGACTCGCTCTTGTCCTTAGACTCAGACTTGGTATCCTTTGACTCAGCCTTAGCCTTTGGCTCGGCCTTGGCCTCGCTCTTAGCCTTAGGCTCGTCCTTTGCCTTTGGTTCAGCCTTGGCCTTTGGCTCGTCCTTATCCTTGGTAGTTACGGTGTTCTTTTCCTTGTCGGTCTTTGGAGCGCTTTTAGCAGCGGTGCTCTCCTTGGTGACGTTTTCAATGATTACGCCGCTTGGAGTGCGTGGGGTAGCCTTGACTGGAGAGTTTGCATCAACCTTTGGCTTCTTGTCCTCATCAACTGAGGTCTTGTTGCGAACAGCTGGCAGAGCATTTTCAGAGTTAGGGCCTAAGTTAGCGCCGTAGCTCTCTGCTGGGTGAGCAACCTTGCCGATAGCCTCTTCATTAGCACGCTTCTTGATGAACTCAGCATTAGGATCCTGGCCCTTCTTCATGTGCTTTTGATAGTCTTCGCGGCTTAAGATAAGGTAGGTATCAGGATTACGGCCTTGGATGTGATCGCGAGAGACGTCAACTACGGCGATATCCTGAAGTAAGGTACGACCGATGAGAAGTGGGTACTGTAACTTGGTACGGTCAGATAAGGTGAACTCGCTCTTAGTGGAGTAGTTACCAACCTTAACGTTGAGAGCAACTACGACACGATCGGTAGTAGTGTGCTTGGAAACCTGACGGATGGTGGAGGTACGAACATATGGAGCCTCAACTACGATCTCTTTTTCGTTAGCCTCAATAGTAAAGCGGTACCAACGCTTGCCATTACGCTCAAACTCGGTAATGTCCTTAGCTGAAATGGAGGACACTGCAGCACCAGTATCGATACGGGCATCAAAGGTAACATCGGCTTCTTTGACGTAGACATACTCATCTTCACCGAAGTACATCTTGCCATCTGGAGTCTGCAGATCATAGTTACGCAGAGGTTTGATTTCCATTTCGTTGTTCTTGTTTACCATCAACTTGTTGTCATAGATAGAGTCAACTAAGGACTGATTCTGTCTACGCAGAGCCTTCATCTCGCTTAACAGAGCACGACGGAAATCATCAGTCTCTTCACGAGTGGCAACTAACTCAGCACGCATAGCACCAAGATTAGCTCTCTGACCTGACAACTCTTCATTAATGCTTTGAATCTGACCCTTCATCTGAGTAAGACGGGCTGCATTATTGTCACCATCGGCCTCTTCAGCATGGACAGCACTTGTAAAGCCTGAACACACAATGAGTGCGGAAAAGAGGGCACAAGGCAGGGCCTTGAGCCTAAAGGTACTCTTCTTTAAAGCATACATGAAAACAAACAACCTATTCAAAATGTGAATACAAACAAAAATTCGGTGACACGGAGTGTCTTTAAGCTGCCAATACAACTAGCAAGCTTGAGTTTTGCTCATCACATAGCGACACCTTCTCTGCATAAAATCATGAAGAGAATCCTTATGTGCGCTTGTTGATGAGGTGCATGCGCTGTACTAATAAATTTAAAAAGATAAGCACGCATGCTAAGAAACTAGTAGATGCACTTACATCTAAGTTAGCCAAGTAAGAGCTTTTACTAAGCCGATGTACTTATGTGTTTAAAACCTATGCAAAGCTATTTGGTAATAGGCTGTGGCTAAATCTTGATAAATTAGCTCTTAATCTAGCTACTAAGACTAGCAATTTTAAGCAATTGCCTAATAAAAATGTGGCTCCATCGCTCATTTAAGACCTTTTAGGCATATAAAACTATAAGGTGAGCTTAAGGATTACTCAGATTAGAAAGTTGAGCATATCCACAGTGCTAAATCTCGGGATTATACCGCAGTTTTGCAGTCATAAAACTGTCAAATGAACTTTACAGCGCGAAAAAATATAGGTACTGAGTTTTGCTCGCGACACACGGGGCTAATTTTGAGCTTTACAAGTGCAAAACAACGAGACTCTTGTCCTCATTGCACAAATAGTTAGCACTAAACGTCCACGTAAATGATCTTTGCAGCCAAGCTAAGCGCAAACAAACAATGAAATAGCACCAACTTAACTTGCAAAAAATGCAGTTAAACAGAGCAACAGTTCCATGCTATAGCCCTGCAACAACAAGAACTAAGCTTGCAGCGCCAAGCTTCAAACTACAGCAGCAACAAGCAAACATCTACAGCAGCAGTGCACGATAGCTAGAAGCGTACAGCTACCTAAGCTCAGAGTGATAGCTCAAGCGTACAGCTACCTAAGCTCAAAGTGATAGCTCAGGGTGTACAGCTAATTAAGCTTCGTGCAATAGCAAAAAGCTTATAGCTACCCAAGCTCCGTGTGATAGCTCAGGAGTACAGCTACATAAGCCGCGCTCAATTGCCAAAAGTATTGAAGCAGCTTCTTAAGAGTATTAGGAAAAACATAGCTAAGTCTTAGTTTGTCGGTATTTGCAAGAATTTTCAGTGCAGATATGGCAAAAGTGCAATACAAGACTAAGTGAAGATGGGGCGCTTTGTTTTTAGACAAGGCTATAAATAGCGCTTGTGGATATTTTGAGGGCTTGGATAGTGTACACAAAAGGGGCAGTGAAAAACTTTTTTTATTGCTTAGTGTACGGAAGCGTAAAATAGTGTAATGCAGTTCACAAAAATTAAAATTATTAATGCGACTTGCAATAAGTTATCTTACTAACCATTGCCATCTTAAAAAGTACATGGCTGGTATCTTGGAACTTTCGTAGCAGGTGGCTTTAGTTTTAGTGATGTGGATGCCTAAGCTGCAGCAGATGCAAGTCTAGATACTAGCGCCATCTATTGCTGCAAGATATGGATGTTTTGCCGTTTTTTTATTTTCCCTTGGATAGAAGATAGTATGGGATTTTTAGATACCTTAGGACAGATGGGTGTCCTATTTTTGATGGTAATCATTGGTTTTACTTGTCACAAACTCAAGCTGATGAACGATACTTTTGATCGCTCTTTGTCAGTACTGATTATCAACGTTACGGCACCGTGCATCATTCTCTCATCGGTCATGGGTGATACCTTACCAGGTCGTGATGAGATTTTGCCAGTTTTAATTTTAGGCACCTGTACCTTAGTTTTTATGCTCATCACGGGTATGATTTGTGCGAAGCTCTTACACTCTAGTGAAGAGGGTATTTATCGTTTCATGTTTGCCTTTGGCAATATCAACTTTATTGGTCTGCCAGTAACATCGGCACTGTTTGGAACTTACGCGATTTTCTACATCTCGGTACTGACAATTCCATTTAACTTTTTCATCTTCCTCTTAGGCCAGCTCTTTATCTCAAGCTGCCGTAAGGAAAAGAGTGACACAAAGGCTAAGATCGAATTAAATTGGCGTATGGTGCTCTCTCCAGCCCTGAGCGCAACTTATATCGTAATTGTGCTGGTGTTCTTTCAAATTCACACCCCAAAGATCATTGGTGAGGCTATCCATTTAGTAGGCTACATGACCATTCCAGCATCCTTGCTCGTAATTGGTTCTACTTTAGCTAATATCAAAGTCTTAGAAATGTTTGGCAATTGGCGCATTTACGTGATGAGTCTGCTAAAACTGCTGGCCATCCCAGCTTTAATTTGGGCAATTTACTCTGTTTCACCTTTTGACAAGCGCTATACCGACGTCTTAGTTATTCTTTCAGCTATGCCGGTGGCTTCATACGGCACTATGATTTGCCTTAAAGAGAACATCGATCCAAAGACCATGTCTCAAGGCACCTTCATGAGTACCTTGCTCTCTATCATCACTATTCCGCTGCTCGCGCTCATTTTATAAAGCACCAAGCAGCAGCAATTAACTTTTAGATGCCATTTGGCAATTAACAAAGAGGCCTTGCAAGATGCAAGGCCTCATGTATTTTGGGGCACAGCACCTAAAATGGTGCCAGCCCAATCAAGACTTGTTTATTGAAAGCAGCGCCCGCTCATAATTGCTGCGCTGCAGCGCAGTGAGCTGCGCAAGCTAGGCCCATTTTGCCCTTGATCTTCGGCGTTGCCCGTGGAGGCCTAAGCCTTTTGAGGAGCTGCTCGGCGTGGCCGAATCCCTTTGAGGTGTAGCCTTTAGTGGCATTGGCCTATTAGGCTTATGCCTTCGGGCCTTTGCCTTTTGGCTGTTGCGCTTTTGCCTATTGGACCTTGGTGTTTAAGGTGCTATGGGCATAGAAGGCGCGAAGCACCATTTCTAAAAGCTTCAGGCGAGGATGCTTGTCTGACTCTGGCAGGCTGTAGCGAATAGAGTCAGATTGAGTGATGCGGTACTCGCCATGCTTGGACTTTTGCACTAACTCAACGAGATAGGCAGGGTCTACCTTAAAGTTCTTTTCAAACTTGATAAGCGCACCAGTTGCATCACCACGAATCGCATTAATGCCAAGCTTAGTAGCAGTTTGCTTGAGTCTTGAGAGGATAAATAAATTCTCAGCCTCAGGTGGCAAGGTGCCAAATCTATCGACCAGCTCAATTTTCAGATTATCAAAGTCCTCGCTGCTCTTACATGAAGCAACACGCTTGTACATCGACAGACGGGTATTTACATCGCCGATGTAATCATCAGGGAAGAATGCAGCAATATGCATATCGATATCGCACTCATTGAGGCTAAGCTCGGTAAGAGTAGGCTCTCTACCCTCCTTAAGTGCATTAACCGCTGCATTGAGCATATCCATGTATAAAGAGAAGCCAATCGCGGTGATCTGTCCTGACTGCTCTTCGCCTAAGAGTTCACCAGCACCACGAATTTCAAGATCGTGAGATGCCAAGATAAAGCCTGCGCCTAAGTCATCAATACCAGCAATAGCATCTAAACGACGCTTAGCATCGGCAGTGATGGCCTTTTGATTAGGCGTAAACATATAAGCATAGGCCTGATGGTGTGAACGACCGACACGACCACGAATCTGATGGAGCTGTGCTAAGCCTAAAAGGTCGGCTCTATCGATAATGATGGTGTTAGCAGTCGGAATATCCAAACCGTTTTCTACAATGGTGGAGCATAAGAGCACATTAAAGCGCTGATGACAGAAGTCCTGCATAACACGCTGTAACTCTCGCTCATCCATCTGACCATGAGCAATTTCGATCTTGGCCTCAGGAACTAACTTTTGTAGCTCCTCAAGCTTCTTTTCCATGGTGGAGACTTCATTGTGCAGGTAGTAAACCTGACCACCACGTCTAAGCTCACGCATGATAGCCTCACGAGCGAGCTCTGCTGAGTCCTCATGCACAAAGGTCTTCACGGCTAAACGATGCTCTGGAGCGGTAGCAATAATCGACAGCTCTCGCATGCCCTCTAAGGCCATGTTTAAAGTACGTGGAATTGGGGTGGCAGTTAAGGTTAAAAGGTCTACCTCAGCACGCAGCGCCTTGAGCTTTTCCTTTTGGCGTACACCAAAGCGGTGCTCCTCATCGATGATGAGCAGACCTAAGTTTTTAAACTTAACGCGGCTTGAGAGCAGAGAGTGAGTACCAATGATGATATCCACCGCACCTTCTTCTACGCGCTTAATAGTCTCATTTTGTTGCTTAGTAGTCTTAAAGCGGCTGATGATATCAACATTAACTGCTGTAGTTCCAAAGCGCTCTTTAAAGTTTTGATAGTGCTGTTCAGATAAGATGGTAGTAGGCGAGAGAATAGCTACTTGCTTGCCATTCATCACTGCTACAAAGGCAGCACGCAGCGCTACCTCAGTCTTACCAAAGCCCACATCACCACAGATGAGACGATCCATAGCCACAGGCTTGCGCATGTCATTTAAAGTTTGCTCAATAGCCTTGTGCTGATCTTCAGTCTCCTCGTATGGGAAGTTAGAGACAAACTCATCATAGGCATGGCGATCGACCTTAAAGCTAAAGCCTTGGCGTAACTCACGCTGCGCATAGAGATCTAAAAGCTCTGCTGCGACGTCACGTACCTTTTGAGCGGCCTTGGCTTTCTTCTTAGACCAAGAGTCATTACCAAGCTTGGATAGCTGTGGATTTTCCTCTCCTGAGTAACGAGCAATTTTGTTGAGCGAGGTGATAGGCAAGAAGAGCTTATCGCCACCTTGATACTCAATACCAATAAACTCGCCCTTTACGCCATTGATAACTTCGGTCTTAAGACCACGGTAAATACCAATACCATGATCAATATGTACCACGAGCTCACCTTCACTAAGCTGAGCTAGGTTTTTGATAATGGTGTCCTGATCAATTTGTTGTGAGCGACGATTACGCTTGCGTTGTCTTACTACCTTAAAGCCTAAAAGCTCGGTTTCAGTTAAAAATGCAATTGGACAATCAAGACCTTCAATCTTAGAGATGACAACCTCAAGCTTAAAGCCTTGGGCAGCTGCAGCTGCTGCAAAGGCAGCCTCAGATGATTGGGCTTCGTCTTTTGCCTTAGCCTTGCTACGGCTCTTGCGCTTTGGCTTTTCGTCAGCTACAGCAGAGACAGCATCAGCGGCAATGATAGCAGCGGCCGCCTTTTCAGCGCTTGCAGCACCTTGCACCAAAGATGCGTTATCAATGCTAAGCTCAGATACGGCTTGGGTCTGTAAATTGGAGCTTTCGGCTTTGGATGCTGCACTCTTGCGCTTACGCTTTGGCTTACTATCAGTAGCTGAGATCTCTTCTTGTGTCTGAACTTCCTGATTGTGATAGCTCATAGCCGTAGTTACAGCGGCTGTAGCTGCAGCTAAGGCGCAAACTTGCTCTTTAATCTGTGTGGTAGCGGCCTGTACACCGTGTTCAGATGTATCCAAGATGACGCCCTGATCAAATGGGGCAATGGTCATCATTAATGGATCTTTGGCTTGGATAAAATCTGAGATGGATGAGGCTGCCTTGAGTCCGTAATCTTTAATTAAGGATTGAGGTAAGAGCTCATGTAAGTTTTGTCTACGACCTTCTGATAGAGCACTAATTAAGATACGACCGCCGCGCTTATTGCAAAACTCATCGACAAAGGCCACGAGCTTTGCTTTGCTATTGTGGTCATGACGATCAAAGGCAATATCCGGCACCTTAGTGCATGGGGCGTTAATAAACTCGCTGTTATATGACTGTAATTGATTGTCTTCACCATCTTTTGATTGCTTGGCAATAGCGCTTGGTTCAAAAGCTGGATCTTGGCGCAAGGTAATATGCTTGCGGTTTTGAATCTGAGTGATGATCTCAAGTGGAGTTAAGAAGACATCGTAAACTGGCAGTGATGGGTGATCGACATCGTGACAGATTTGGTAGGCACGTTGATGTAAGGTTTTGTCATAGTCAAAGATAGCCTTTTCAAAGTCACCTGTGAGTACTAAGGCACTGTCTTTACTGATGTAATCAAAGAAAGTAGCAGTCTTATCAAAGAACAATGGCAGATAGTATTCAATGCCAGCTGGTATAGTGCCTTTAGACACCATTTGATAGACAGGATGATGGGAGATATTGCCATTGGTGAAGGCATTACGGTAATTGGTTCTAAAGGTAGAGATGCTCTCTTCAGTTACCGGAAATTCATTGGCTGGCAAGATCTTAATGGAGTCTACTTTCTTTTGGCTAAGCTGAGTTTGCACATCAAAGTAGGAAATACTTTCGATCTCATCAAACTCAAAGTTGATGCGCAATGGAGCCTCGAGGCCCATTGGGTATACATCTAAGATATCGCCACGGGTAGCAATCTCACCAGGGGAGAGTACTTGTTGTACATGTAAATAGCCGCGCTCGACGAGCATATTACGCATGTAAGTAAAGTCTTTAGCATCGCCTACTTTAAAGTTAAAAGCGTTTTGCACCATGAACTCTACAGGAGCAAGTCTTTGGGCAATAGCATGCAGTGAGGTAATGACAATACCTTTTGTAAGACCGATTGCACGGGAGAGAAAGTCGATACGGGAGGAGATGATGTCCTGATGTGGGGACATAACATCGTATGGCAAGGTCTCGTAATCACGAAAGATAGTGACTTCATCATTAGCACACAGATACTTAAGCTCGTTCTCTAAACGAGCTGCATCAACTGTATCTGAGCAAATGACCACTAAAGGATGCTCACATTGCTCCTTTAGCGCAGCAATCTCAAGTGCCTGAGCACAACCACTGAGGTTGCCAAGCACGGTGCCTTTCTTACTTAGTGAACCACTGAGTAATTGTTTTGTTTGCATTATCCCTGTCCGTATCTTACCTGACCAATGCCCATTAAGGTTCCATCAAGCTCAAGCCCAAGCCCAAGCCCAAGCCAAAGCTCAAGCTCAGCTCAAGTGCATGCTCGAGCTTAAGAGTATTCTCATGCTCATGCTAAGAGCTATTCAATCTAGAGAGTAAAGTGCTTTCTACACTCAAGTCTACTTCATGCATTAAGAGGACTAATCTCATTGCAAGTGACCGAGTGACAACTACTATGATTGCCAGTTAGCAAATGCAGCCTAAGCCATGCTGAGTGGTCAGCTAAAACTCTTAGGCATAGCAAAGCCTCCAGTGCAGACTTATCTGCCTAGATTATGGGCGTCAAATATTATAAGGATTTTTAATCCTATGTGCTCACAAAGTGCACTCAAAAGGACAAAAGGCCTAATATATCGCCTCCATGGCAGCAGCATCCGAAGATGCTTTCGTATGTACTCTGCTTACGTGGCATGCGTAAGTCGCATCGCCTAAGCGTGTTACGAAAATAGGTTAACCTTGATACGCAGGAACCTCATGAGCTTGCCCATTGGAGTTGGTAAGATAAGGACTGTCCTTTTGCGTGGTCTAGATTAGATGCTATTTACCATTTTGATGTTATTTTGCTCATCATTAAGGTGCTTCTAACTGCCAATAGCTGGTAAAAAGCGTGTTTGTACGCACTTAAAATGGGCATATCTTTGCCGCAATGAGTGTAAGCTACATTGGGCTGAGTGTTGTTTTGTATAATCACGGCTTCATTAGCACCATAGGATTTTAAGTGCTTTGGCTTTAAAGTATGTGGTGCCGTACGAACTAGGAAATTTTTTAGGTGGTATATGTATACACGCTTTGGCTAATTTAGAGCAAAGTTTGTTGTGTTCTAATACCATCTTACAGTCATGTCAGTCGTTGATTCGTGACTGAACATAGTTAACTTGCCTTGTTGTGAGCTCAATAGCTCGGTAGGACGCCCAAAGGTTTTGCGCAGAGTTAAAGATGGTTAAGCATTAAAAGCTTAGGCCCAAGCGCTTGTATGAGCTTATCTTATGCATGAGCTTATCTTAAATTCTGCGGTGGCGTTCAGTGCCTAAATTTAGGCAGAGGTTTTTTGCAAATGCAGTTCTCTCCACGCTCTTATTGCTACTTGTTGCTGTGGTTTGGCATCATCGCGATGATCTCAAACCTCACCCCATATTTTGCTAATGACTTCCGCTATATGATGATTCAGGGTACTCAGGATCCTGTTACTTCATTTGCAGATATCGTTCTCTCACAGTATCGCCACTACTTTGAGTGGGGCGGTAGATCTGTAGCTCACGTCATTGCCCAAACCTTATTGTGGTGGGGTAAACCAGCTTCAGCTGTTGCTCAGGCTTTATGCTATGTAACCTTAGTGCTGTTTATCTACTTTAATGCTTTTGGCATTCGTCCAACTCTGCACTTACGTGCCATGCCATTATTCGTCATCACCTTATTCTTGTTCTTACAGCTCAGAGTGTATGGCGAGGTGGTATTTAACATCGTAAGTTCTGCAAATTATTTGTGGACTACCACTTTAGTGCTGATCTTCTTATTGCCATACCGTATTTCTATGGCCCGTGAGATCACCGCTCGTCCTTACTTGCTGTGGCCATTTATGTTTATCTTTGGTGTCATTGCAGGTTGGACCAATGAAAACACCGCAGCTGCAGTTGCCACAAGCTTAGGTTTATATCTCTTATGGTGCCTCAAAAACGGTAAGCTCAAGCTCTGGCAAAGCATCGGCTATGCTGGTTTCTTAATTGGCTTTGCTCTTCTGATCTTTGCTCCTGGCAATCAAGCTAGACTTGATAGCATGGAGGCGCATGGCTTTGATGCTGTAGAACATAGTATCGGCGCTATTGATATCTTCTTTGAGTCACTCCTTGTGTGCTCACTGCTCATCATCAGTGTTATCTTCTTGCGTCAAAAGGTTAGATCTAAGTTCTTACATGTGAGCTATCCAGTCTATTACAACGCTGGAATGTGGTTTGCCTATACTGGTTTATTCTCACTGTTCTTGATGATCTTTGCGCCAAACTTCCCAGCTCGTGCCGCTACACCATTTACCATCTTTATGATTGTGGCTTTAGTGGCCTTAAGTAAGCCACTCCTTGAGAGACACAAAGATCTCTTTAGACCAAAGGTTAAGGCACTGCTGATCACTGTGCCTACTATCTTTATGCTTTGTGCCCTTGGCAATGCCCTGTGGTGCACTATCACTTTGAACAATGACCAAAAGCTCAGAACTCAAGAGCTCATTACTCAGATTGAAGAGGGTAAGAAAGACATTACCTTATCCCCAATGCATGTCTACACTTACAAATATGTGTATGTTGCTGATGTAAGAGCTAATCCTCAGTATTGGACTAATAAGATCATCACCAAGTATCTTGAGGTTAACTCCGTAGTTAGAAACTGCGACTATGCACGTCCTGGATGGCAAAGTGACTTTGTCTTATTTGGTCGCATCAGAAGTGATAGCGAGTGCGTCCTTAACCCAAAGACCGGTGATGACGTACCTGTAGCTCACAAATAAGATCATGCACTCAAGGCCTATGCCTTAAGCAAACAAGAGTGCATCCTCCTAGCTAGCGCCCAAGCGGCGCTAGCTTCACAACCCACCAAACATCAGCGCTTTTTGCCATCCCCCATCAGCGCTTTCAATGCCACTCCCAATTGGCCAATCTCC
>Garth_p1__coassemble_1715_pt1 | contig 10584 bp, 4 predicted proteins | sample Garth_p1__metabat2_high_PE_022 | metagenome-assembled genome bin Garth_p1
TTACTGCGCCGTCGCGATTGGTGGCGCAATAGCTATTACTGCGCAGTCACAAATAGGGGCGCAATAGCTATTACTGCTTTTGACGGGTCATTGCACCAAAGAACTCGTCATTAGTCTTGGTCATGGAAAGCTTATCGAGCAGGAACTCCATAGCCTCAATCTCACCCATAGGATGCAGGAACTTACGCAGTACCCACATCTTCTGCAGCTCATCAGGAGAGGTGAGCAGCTCTTCACGACGAGTGCCTGAACGAGTAACGTCAATTGCAGGGTAAACACGCTTATCTGCAATCTTTCTAGACAGATGCAGTTCCATGTTACCGGTGCCCTTGAACTCTTCGTAAATAACTTCATCCATCTTAGAGCCGGTGTCGATAAGTGCAGTACCGATAATGGTTAGTGAGCCGCCCTCCTCAACATTACGAGCCGCACCAAAGAGTCTCTTTGGTCTTTGCAGAGCATTAGCATCAACACCACCAGTTAAAACCTTGCCAGAGGCAGGTACAACGGTATTGTAAGCTCGTGCTAAACGAGTAATGGAGTCCATGAAAATAACTACGTCGCGCTTGTGCTCAACTAAACGCTTGGCCTTTTCAATTACCATCTCAGCTACCTGCACGTGACGTGCAGCAGGCTCATCGAAAGTTGAGGCAACTACCTCACCTTTAACCATGCGACGCATTTCAGTAACTTCTTCAGGACGCTCATCGATAAGCAGCACGATGAGTACAGCCTCTGGATTGTTAGCAGAAATGGAGTGAGCTACGTTTTGCAGTAAAACAGTCTTACCGGCCTTTGGAGGAGCAACGATCAGCGCTCTTTGACCCTTACCAATAGGAGCAGTCAGATCGATAACACGTGCAGTGATATCTTCTTTTGAGCCGTTACCAAGCTCAAGGCGCATACGCTCTTGGGCAAAAATAGGAGTCAAGTTCTCAAAGAGAATCTTGTTACGGGCCTTTTCAGGCTGCTCGAAGTTAACAGTATCAACCTTTAACAGAGCAAAGTAGCGCTCACCCTCTTTAGGAGGACGAATCTTGCCTGAAATGGAGTCACCAGTACGGAGGTTGAAACGACGAACCTGGGAAGGAGATACGTAAATATCGTCAGGTCCTGCTAAATAGGAGCTATCAGCGCTACGCAGGAAACCAAAGCCGTCAGGCAGGATTTCGATTACGCCTTCACCAAAAATATCCTCACCTGTGCGAGCACAAAGCTTGAGCAGGTTAAAGATAATTTCTTTCTTACCTAATCTGGCGGTGTTTTCGATACCAGCCTGCTCACACATATCAACTAACTGTGCAACTGGCGTATTTTTGAGTTCGTTAAGATTCATACTAAAAAGATTACAGTAGCAAAGAGCCTGGCAAGGCCTCATCTAAACCAAAATCGTGGACTAAAATTTAGTATTTGATCTAGTAAGGCTGACCTAGCAAATCAGGCTCAGGCCAAAAATATCAGCACCCAAAGGCGCTGAGCAAAAACATTTGTAGCTTATTACTCCACAAGCAAGACTATGTGGGTACGAAGCTAACAATCAAATCGTTTCTCACCATCTTGACAAGTTTCAACTCTACCTGTGCTTTGTATATGACTGCCGTGCATTAGACACCTGCATCATGGCAGTACACTTTTGGCATATAAGATGGTTCGAGTATTAATTCACACCTAATATGACACTCTATAAGCTCGCTAAAAGCCATTAAGTAGTGCCAATAAACTTTTACATCACTAGCATTAGCCTTGTGCTTAAGTATTGACCATGATGTTTTAAATGCTGAGCTATTAAAGCTAAGCTTTGGTCTTTCTTAAGTTTTAAGACTTTAAGTGCTCAACTGATGCTAGTTTTAAACCTATTACGAGCTATCTAATTTACAAGGCAATGAAAGACTAACAAGCGCTAGTAAAGATAGTACTCACATCTATAAGCGCAGCTTGCTAAAGTTATTAACCTTACTCTAGCGTCATTATGATGCTCAGCTTTAGTTAATCGTTTAATACGCCTAGAAAGATAGACTCTAAGGAGAGAGATTGAACTTTTAGTCCAAAATGAACCTACACACGGCAAAGACGCTGCACAAAGACATACAGCCTCAGGTAACGAGCTCAAGCTCTTACCTAAACACAAGTGCATTGTCAGGGGAAAGTTTGGAAAACTTAGAAGTGCAATGGTTCAGAGTAACCATGTCGTCAAGCAAAGATTGCTGAATTTCGGAGGGATAACTTAAATTGTGCCCGCGATGAGCAAACGTCGCTTGATAGGGTTGGAATTTGTCTTGTCAAACTCAAGGCAAACTGCATGAAACATGCTACGCATGGGCTTAGCAACAGCCTCAAGGCTATCGCTGAGTGCACATGATATCACAATTTATAAATTAAACAGCACTTTGCACCATACAAATTATCACTGTTTATGGCATATGATGCATCAGGCTAACCATCCTTGTCATTTAGCATGTACATGACTTAAATAAACTTAAGCATACATGTTCATTAACCCTCTATGATTAGCCTAAAGACAGATGGTCACGATGGCGAAAAAAATGGTCTTTTTGATTTATCTGTATGCAACGAAAATGGTTGCACTGTTATAATTTGCACAATTTATCTTAATCTCTTGATTCATCACATTGCGCCCTTTGGATGTATAGGATTGAGTCTTGTCCTTTGTGTGACTAACACTGACGCTCAAGGAATCTTAGTATGCAGAGATCGTATTTATCAGCATTCCAAGCAGTTGTATATGCAATGCTGTTTGTTTGTCTTTCATATACTTCTATAGGCATAGGCAGCGCCACCGCAGCTAGTCTTACCGATCAGCTTACTGGCAATAACAGCAAAGCAACTAGCAAGACTGCTCCACAAGCAGCTGAAAACAACACAGCAAATGCTAGTGCTCAGAGTAAAAGTGTTCAGACTTTGAACATTTCTCATGAGCTTAACTCTTTATTGAGCACCGACATTAATGCTGACCATACTCTAAGCGATCCTAAAGCTGCACTAAAAGCTGCGTCTAAGACAAAGAGTGTGGCCGTTAATGATATGGTGCCTGATCGTGCTGTACTCTTGCAGCGTCTTGAGGGCATTGAGAGCGACCCCAACCTAACACAAGATGAAAAAAACCGATCCAAAGCAATCCTTAAGCATGCTATCGATGTCATTGACATCTACGACGCTGTGGTTAGAGAAGAAATTCTCATCACCACTGAGTTTGAGAGAGCAAAAGAAATGCTATCTGACTTAGAGCAGTCACTTAGCAATGCTAATAACCTCTATAATCGCGCACCTCCAAAGATCAAGTTTAGAAATGCTCAAGAGGCAGACAAGCTTATTGCTACTCTTACCGAGCGTCTTAACAGCGTACAAGAGCAACTCAATGAGTCGACCTCTGCATATAACTCTATGCAGATCTTACCTTCACGTGCACAAAACATCATTACAGCTAATAACGCCACTATCTTTGAGATTTCTAAGCGCTTGAACGATCCAACTGTGCATCTCTTATCTGACGAGTCAAGCCTGCTGTCTTTTGAAGTCTTTGTGCTTGAAAAGCAAAACGCCCTGTTACAAAGTGAGCTTAGATCTTTAACCACTTTCCAGGATATTGCTAATTACAAGATTCGTATTGGCAATCTGCAAAAAGACTACCTCAATAACTACTTATCTAACGTTAGAGCCAAGCAAAACACTCTCTTTAACAATGAAATTGTTAATCGCCCTGAACTCAACGAAAACGAAGTAGATATCTCTATTCCTAAGCTAGCTGCTGAATTTAAATACAACAGTGAGCTTGCGAATAATATTGATAAGACCTTATCTGACAATGCTCGTCTTAAAAAAGACTTGCAAGATGTGACCTCAGCGCTTAACAGCGCCCGCCAAATCGACAAGAGCCTCAAAGAGCAGCTGTCTGACTTATCTGGTAGTGTTATCCTCTCACGTCTTTTAAATCGTCAGCTTGGTGAGCTACCAAAGATCTCTATCTCCTTTAAGCTTGATGAGCTCATTCCTAATCTCAACTTGTACATGTATGAGTTACGTAGCTATCGTGAGCAGATCTTTGATATTCAGATCTTTGTTGACGATATGATTCGTCGTGATCCTAGCTATGAGCCTTATCGTGAGCAGTTAATTCAGCTTATCCGTCAAAGAAGAGCCCTGTCAGATGAGCTTTACAACACTATGTCTGATGGACTCACCATCGCTATTGATCTGCGTGCTAAATACAACGAGCTCAATACTACTGTAGGCACGCTGACCACCTCCATTAATGACCATCTGTTCTGGCTTGCTAGCAATCAGGGTATTAGTCTTGATTTCATCACTAACTTCTACCCAACCTTCATGCTGCAGTTCCGTAATTTCTTACGATATACCACCACAGAACTGGTTACCCATGAGATTTTAATTAACTATCTGCAGGTATTAATTCCTTTGCTTCTCATTGGTTTTATCTTCAAGAGAGCAACTCCTTTCTTTGTCAGATTAACCAATGAACTCGCATTGCGTTTAGATAAAGCTTCCGACAATTACACCGTCACTCCAAGAGCGCTGATTTATCATTTCTTCTTGATTCTGCCCAAGGTGGCATTTATCACGTTAATAGGCTCCATCTTTATATTTTTTACTGTGGATGACTTTGACTCGCAAAAGAACATCACCTTCTTGCTCATGCTGCATCTCATCTGCTTTTTGTATATGCGCCATATCATGGAGCCGAACTCATTAGTGCAGCGTCACTTCTCAGTCTCTCCACGAGTCATTGCGCAAAACCGCGCCATTATCGATCAGCTGTGGTTTGTATCCATTCCTATGCTGATGATTGCCAATATGCGTGAGGCTGAGCCAACTAAGATTTCTGGCGATGTAATTGGCTATCCATTGATGGTCTTTGGCTTCTTATACCTAACTTTCTTTGCCATTAAGACAGTTAAACGCTCCATTGAGCGTGTTAAGCCAGATATGACCTTCTGGACCATATCCATAATTAGTATTATCACCCCGCTTACCATCACTGTAATGCTGGGTCTTGGCTATTACTACACCGTTATTCAGCTGCTCAACCGTGTTGCGATTACTCTGTATATCTGCTTCTTGTATCTCATCTTATCTAACACCTTACGTCGTGAGTTATACGTGGCTGAGGTGAAGATGCTCTCTGCTATTAGAAGCCGTATGCAACAGCAACATGAAGCACAAGCCAACGCTGCAAACTTAACCGCAACTGCAACAGCAACACCTGAGATGCAAGGTAAGCAGCGCCTCGAGTCATTTAGATTGGAGTTAGTAAACGGCCGTGCCTATAAGCTGTTTAATGCTTGTTTGCTCACTGTCTTTATCTACTTCATGTACCAACAATGGAATGATCTAGCTGGTGTACTTACATATCTTGACCATATCTACCTTTGGGAGAGCATCAAGATTGTTGACGGACAAACCATTAGCTCAACTCTGTCTTTAGGCGATGTACTGCTAGCTATTGTCATTGTCATTGTAGCTGTAGTCTTGAATCACAACTTACCTCTGCTCATTGAAAGACTCTTTATGATCAGAAAGGGAGTTGAAGCTAAGTCTACAAGCTACACGATTAAGCTTATTACCTCTTATACCATTACCACCTTAGGCGTTATCTTCGCAGCTAGTGCCTTGGGAATCTCTTGGGATAATCTGCAGTGGCTGGTTGCTGCCTTATCTGTGGGTCTCGGTTTTGGTCTGCAAGAGATCTTCGGTAATTTCGTATCAGGTATCATCATTCTGTTTGAAAGACAGCTACGCGTTGGCGATATCGTAACGCTCTCTAATCTTTCAGGCACTGTTAGCCGTATACGTATTCGTGCTACTACCATTACCTCTTTTGACAACAAAGAGGTGGTTATTCCGAATAAGCAATTCATTACCTCTGCAGTGACTAACTGGTCGCTATCTAATACTGTAACTAAACTTGAATTTGCTATCGGTGTGGCTTACGATGCTGATACTAATAAGGCTAAAGACATCCTGCGCGGTATTATCCGTCGTTGCCGCGACTTAAATCGCGACAAGAAGCCATTGGTCTTTATCAAGAGCTTAGATGCATCGGCTGTTACTATTATGTGTGAGGTCTTTGTTAACGAGATCGGTAAGCGTAAGGCAGTTTATGACTACTTAAGCACTGAGGCTTTACGCCTCTTCCGTGATCACAACATCGAAATCCCATTTGATCAGCTCGATGTTACTATCCGTAACCTCGATACCAATACCACTGTTACTTACACTGAAAAGGACGTCATGCAAGCTGCAGCTATGGGAGCTGCTGCCAAAAAGAAAAATGCCTTAATCCCTGTGTAGGCAACTGATAATTATCATGCGGCTATACTAACCCCACCTTAGTGGCATATCCCGAAATGCCCAGTATAGCTGCTTTCATTGGCCCGCTCATGCGGGCCTTTTACTTATTACCCACCCCACAGTGCATCATTGTATCCACTAACTTTATGGCCATGCCTGCATGTAGGCACTTTTTCTTAGATGCACTTTTCTAACGACTTATGGCTTAATGGTGTTACTTGTGGTGCCCATAGGCCTTTTCTTCACGACGCATCTTGATGAAGTTGTAATAGCCTGAAATCTTACGACGGAAAGTCAGCATGCTATTGCGAGGGAAGATACCAATACGACGAATTTGGAAGAGATCAGAATCTACATTGATCTCGCCTGAGTCAGTAGATACGGCAAAAGTAAAGCCGGCTTTTCGTACTTCAGATTTCACTTCATCGTTAAGATCGCCATATGGATAGGCAAAAGTAATAAACTGCTGTCCATAGGTTTGCTCAAGTTTTTGCTTGCATTGGACAATCTGCTCACGAGCCTCTTCAATAGGCAAACTTGATAAGTAAGGATGAGTCTTAGTATGCGCACCAAACTCAACACCGTAGGCTGCCATCTCTTTAACCTGCTCTTCACTCATAAGATCAAAGCGTTTTTCTGGATTATGAGGATTATTAACATCCCACTCATTGTACTTAGACTCTGATAGCAAGAAGATCACAGCTTTGGCCCCAAACTCTTTTAAGATTGGGAACATCACACGATAGTTATCCTCATAGCCGTCATCAAAAGTTAAGACGACAAACTTATTGCCCTTATCAAAGCGCTTAGTAAGTAAATGATCCTCTGCAAGCTCCTTAAAAGTAACGGTACGATAGCCATTATCTTTAAGCACTTGCATGTGCTTTTTAAACAGCTCTTTGGTTACATAAGTACCATGCACACCGACTTCATCAGGACTATCTACCACACGGTGATACATGATAATTGGCATTTCATAGCGTTTGTACTCGACATAAGTGCGGCTATAGAGCTGTTCTACAGTGTTAACAATACGCTCCATATCGAACTCATGTTTAATGATGTCTTTAAGATCTGCAAGTTCATCGCTTGTAAGCTTTACTGCAGCTTCAACATCATCTTTAAGCTTTGAAAAGTCCAAATGGGTCTCATTAATTGAGTTGATATCGCCAAAGTTTGAGCTCAGCACTGCGCCAATATTTGCTTTAGTGACCAGACCTTCATAGATAGCCTCGCCAACTGCAATCAGAGGGCGTCCTGTAAGCATAGCCTCGATACCAACGCGACCTGCGCCGATAATTACATCAGCTTTCTTCATGAGCTCAGGAACATCAGTACGATACCCAAGGAAATGGACGTTTTCTAGATTCTCAAACTTATTAAAGCGCTCAGGGATAAACTTACTACCAATGATCTGAACTTGAATGTGCTTATGCTTGCTTAGCTTGCTGAGCACCTCATAAGCGACATCGCCCTTAGGCCCAGATAAGCGCCCCACTAAAGCAACTAAGATCTCGTGCTTGCCATCTTGATTGTTACTCTTAAGAGCATTATCACCCTCGTGCTCGCTTGTACTCTTAGGAGTAAAGTTAAATGCAGTCGCATCCACAGGATTTCTTAGCAGAATGGTATTTTTTTGAACATAGCCCAGATCATTGCAGATCTGAGTACGAATGTTTTCGCATACGCAAATACTCTTAACACCAAAACTTTTGTTGATCTTGCGGCTTAGGTGAACTGGCTGTCGACCATGTGTGGTGGTAATGAGCGGGATACGGCAGAGCTTGCACGCAATTGCACAGCTCCATGCCGAAGCGCGTGAATGAGCATGCACTACTTGAATGTCATGCTCCTTAATGATCCTGCACAATGTGCGCACATGACTAAAGCGATCAGCAAGGGAGCGCTCATTGAAGGCTAGTGGTATAAACAGCGCGTCGCTTTTGACAGTTAGTGTGTCAGAAACGATTACGACTTTATGACCACGTTTCATCAACTGCTCAGTTAATGTTGCTGCATACACCTCAGCACCAGTAATCTCTCGCTGAGAAAGGGCCATAAGAATATTCATAAGCACTAAACCTTTTTCTTGACTCGTATAGTGAATTTTAGCACATGCTATCCGTTGTCACTTTTGGCAAGTTACATCAATATATAAGATCATACCAATACAGCTAGTGAGCAACTTCGTGAGCCTGTCCATCATGAAAACGCTGCGCTAGAGCAAAGCACAAAATAGCCATAAGCGAACAGACTGACATAGTTGCCATAATCGGCACCATAGATTGCTCTCCCATTAAGCCCACTAAAGGAGAGGTAATCGCACCAAAAATGAAAGTAAGAACGCCAAAGATACCCGAGGCAGATCCTGCGCCTCCTTTACGAGCCCCCATAACAATGCCAAAGCCTGCTGTCTGTGCTGCGCCCATCATCGAGACAAATAAGCCTAAAATCAAAGCTACTATGTATAAATTATCTAGCTGCAAGCTCACCACTGCAATAAATACAATGCACAAAAGAATCTGCATACTTATGGCACCGTACACAATGGTCTTTTCTTTCAAGTATTTGGTAAGAAAACCTGCAATATTGGCAGCTACACCAATGGAGAATGCGTTAATTGCAAACACAATGGAGTAGCCAAAAGGACTAAGACCATAGATTGATTGAAAAATAAAAGGTGAAGAAGCTAAGTAGCCAAAGAATGCGCCCATCACAAACGATAAGGCTAAGCTCAACAGTACGAAGCGTACATTAGTTAGCTCGCTGAGCATGCCCTTGATAGATCCTAAAAGATTTGCAGAACGATTTTGCACAGGATGAGTCTCTTTGAGGACTGTCACCGTGCAAAAGAGTAACACCGCCCCCCACAAGGCCAAAAACACAAACAATACTGGCCATGCCCACACTGAAACAATAGCAGAGCCCATAATTGGACCTAATATCGGTGCCACACCGTTAACTGTCATCAATAGTGACATGAACTTAGTTAGACGTGGGCCTGTGTACATATCACAAGCAATAGTACGCGATAAAACGATACCACTAGCACCTGATATGCCCTGAAAGAACCTTGCTACAATCAACTGATTGATACTTGGAGCATAGGCACACCATAAAGAGGACAAAACAAACATCACCAAGCAAATGTACAGCGGTCTTTTGCGACCATAGGCATCAGAAAGTGGTCCAATAATCAGCTGACCGATGGCAAGTCCGAAAAATGATGCTGTTAATGTCAGCTGCATAGTGGATGGGTCTGTCATCAGCTCTTGTGTGATGGTAGGAATTGCAGGCAAGTACAAGTCTGTGCATATTGGTCCAAAGGCACTAAGCATGCCTAAGACGATGATGATTGACCAGCTGAGCTTATCAACATTGCTAATGGGTGTATCTACCTCATTACTTGCTATGGCTTGAGGGCCGTTAGCTTTATTCTCTGAGCAGCATTCAGATACGCTGCTACCTGCACTCACATCTGCATGACTCTGACTTTTCACACTGCCTTGAAATGAACTTGCTCTCTCATCTGAATATGCCTTGTTCTTGTTTTCTTCCATAATCTTGCTACTCAACAGTCACTATTCTTTTGCCAAAAGAAATTACTCATCTTTTGATCTACTTGTATATGTAAAAGCCTCTTTGAGCAAAGAAAATCAGACTACCAGCTCACACTCAACGAGCTAAGTGCACAGCTATATGCAAGCAACTAAAGAGAGCATTAATGAATGCCGCGATACATAGGCAAGATGGACTATGAACAATAAGAGGCGATCAGAGTTAATATCTGTAAGCTTCTGTCCACTTGCTTTGACAACCATAGAGCTGCATTTAACAATGTTATTTAAGCCAAAGAAGACAGACCCCAAAGATTCTCGAACTCTGTGCAATTTGATGACCGAAGCCATTGGTGGGGATCTAAAAAGGAACCTCATTATATCTAAATAGCTACAGTTCCATAATAGATGCGAGCATTCGGAGCAAAACGCTCACAGATCGTGCATCCATGCTTCCTCAAGCATTTGTAAGTGCGTCGGCATCATCACTAACTTAAAGTGATGTCATGAAGGTATGTGACTTCACATACAACTAGTCAAAAGCAAATTGCAGTTCTGTAAAGAAACGCATTGATAAAAAGGCACAATCTAGGAGCATAGCAGTCATTTGGTCGTTCACAAGATAGACAAGATGCTGCCTAATCACTTAAGCTGTTCAATAGAGTCTTAATACTAAACAATAATCATCTACATACGAATG
>Garth_p1__coassemble_1974_pt1 | contig 9305 bp, 7 predicted proteins | sample Garth_p1__metabat2_high_PE_022 | metagenome-assembled genome bin Garth_p1
GCTTTAGCTTGTGCCTCGTTAGCCTCTTGTTGAGCTTTGGCTGCTTCTTGAGCTTTCTTTTGAGCCTCTTCTTGAGCCTGAGCTACCGCAATGGAGCGTCTTGCTTTCTCAACTGGGGTATTGGCCTCTTTAGCAGCCACCATAGCGCTAGCTGAGTCAATCACAGCACCATTTTGCTCACCAATCGAAATGTTCTTAGCAGGCTCTAAAACGACCTCATCACCAAGCGGCAAAATAGGAGCATCAGCAGGCAAGTCTGTCCATGCAGCTTTGGCAGGAACATTAGCGCCCTGTGACTTGTTAGTGATAGTTATATTGCTAGATTGCTTAGCTTGAGCAATGGCTTCTCGTGCGGCATCACCCTCTAAGAGCTCTTTAGTAATCGGATCTATAACGGGATCATCGCCTGCGTAAATAGACACGTTATTAGCAGTACTTGCATGCACTGTAGCAAGTGTCGGCAAGGCAGTGACTAAGCACGCGCCGATGCAAATACTTAAGGTAGACTTACTTAGCAATTTAACCTCCTACTTAGGTAGAGAAAATGCCAATCCAATCTTGCTTAGACACAAAATCTTTCTTACTTGTTAACGCACTCAAAGCTTGTCGTGCAAGAGTGTTGCTATCAGTAAGTGCTAAATGTATTGCAAAAGCAAAGCCTAGCTCGTCACTTGTTGATCTAGATCTAAATTAGCCCTGCTTTCACATGCATAAAAAGTAAAAAAGGACGGCTTAACCGTCCTCTCTCATATCGCCGTAAATAGCCTCAGTGGCTATTCATTAATGTTGCTTATGTAGCTATTTGGCGTTTTGTGTTACGCCCTGAGCATTATCTTGCCCACTCTTAGCAGCTACTGTTTCACTATTAGTAACAGTTTCAACTGCAACAGCTGACTGCAGCACTGCAGGAGATCCGGCAGTATCGCTTGCAATAACGCTTGTTGCTGCCTCAGTCGATGCTATAGCGGCACTTGCTGCAGCTGTTGCAGCAGGAGTTGCTGCTGTTGCGGCCGCTGCTGTTGCGGTTGGTGCTACGGCGGCTGTGGTTGCTGCGACTGCACCTGATGATGGAGCATTTGCATCGGCGGCGGCAACGGTAGCTACATTTTGGCTAGCAACATTTAAAGTGGCATTGCTAGCGTTTTGCATGGCAGCATTGTTAACTTCTTCGAGGATACGATAGTGCTTGGCTTCGATCTTCACTTTGAACATGTTGCGGTCAACTTCACCGTAGATTTCGATGAGCTGATCTTTGTGCACATATGACCAATCGACGTCATCATCAAGTTCAACCTCAATTGACTGTCCAATTAAATCGGTGAACTCGTAGTTGTTATCGTACAGATAGCCTGTAAGACGACCTTTAATTAGCACTTCAGCCTCATCAGAAGCACCAGTTTGCACCTGATGCACTGAGGTTAAGTAAAGATCAAAACCAGTAGGCATGCGCAAAGCTTCATGGTACTTATCTTTAGCTTGTGCTTGAGAAAAAGGCATAGCAAGTGAGGCAGCAAATGCTAAAGAGATTGCTGTCAATAGCACTGAACGTCTATGCATTTTGATTACACCATTGAACAAGGCCATAATCGAATCCCATCCTAGGCGGTCTTACAGCTTGGCTTAAATCTTAGTTGGACAGTTCCTAAGTTTGATCTTTGCCAATCACTCCACTGCAGCTAAAGTAGCTACAGCCCATTATCTTTTATTGTATTTGAATTTTCTTAGCTCAAAGTTAGACATAAGTATATAAAACATCTTATATGCAAGATCTGAGATTTTAGGGGGCTAGATTCTAATCTAAGTGCCTATCAAATGCTAATTAAGTGCATCATCCATTACGCTTTAGAGCCTAAAACTCCCATGCTATGCACGAGAGTAACAAGCCGTACTTTTAGAGCGTACGATACTAATAAGATAAGCTGCCCCTCTTATCAAAGCTATACAAATACGGGTGCTATATTAAGCCAAACAAATTAGCTGAACCTTAGCATAGCTAAGTTTACAGCGCTAACTGATAGATACAAGACGTAATTAAACTATAAGAAACGATCGCATTTTGCTTGACGCGATAGCTAATTGACTAAGTTTGAACGCGTAAAACTGATTAAGATGCGCATTAGGCACATAATTGTGTGGGTTTTTCCCATAATAGCGCTATAATGTCGCGTTTTGGGATTGCATCCCTTGTTTATGCCGCTTTATACAAGCTTTGCATCATCAACCTACAGGATCTAGCAAAAGGTACACACTAATGTCCGAGATAACTGGTATCAGGATTAACACTAACGCCAAACTGCAAATGGGTACTTTCCACGTAGCAGTATGGGGTTGTCAAATGAACGTATATGATGCAGATCGTATCCGTGATTTGATGACAGCCTCTGGTTATGTGGAGAAGGCAGAGCCTGATGGTGCTGACGTTATTATTCTCGTGACCTGTGCTGTTAGAGCAAAGGCTGAGGACAAGGTATTCAATCAGATCGCAACCTGGCGTCATCGTGGTGTTACTAACGATGAGACCGTAATTGCCTTAGGCGGTTGCGTAGGCTCTGAGCTTGGTCAGCAAATTATTGAGATGAACAAGGGCGTATCTATCGTCTTTGGTCCTCGTACTGCACACCGTCTGCCTGCTATGGTGGCTGCATTTAGAGCAACTGGCGATCATATCGTTGACGTTAAGGCTGAGGCTTTAGAGAAGTTTGATGCTCTGCCTGAGCAAGGTCAGCGTGGTCCAAGCGCCTTTGTAACCATTATGGAAGGCTGCTCTAACAACTGCACTTACTGCATCGTGCCTCACACCCGTGGCGGCGAGGATTCACGTCCTGAGCAAGACATCTTAGATGAGATTGCTATCCACTTAGAGCACGGAGTTAAGGAAATCCACCTTTTAGGTCAGAACGTTAACTCTTACCGAGGCTTAAATGCCGAAGGCAAGGTGGGTCGTTTCTCATCCTTACTTTACGAAGTAGCCTCCATTCCAGGTGTTGAGCGTCTGCGCTTTACTACCTCCAACCCAATGGAGTTTACCGATGATATCGTGCAGGCCATTGCCGATCTGCCAATCATCGCTGATTCTATCCACATTCCAGTGCAGTCAGGTTCTGATCGCATCTTAAAGCTGATGAAGCGTGATTACACTTCTGACTCCTATCGTGAGTTAGTAGCTAAATTACGTAAGGCCCGTCCAAATATCTATATCTCCACCGATATCATCGTGGGCTTCCCTGGTGAGACTGATGAAGATTTTGCTGAGACCATGCGCTTAGTGAACGATATTAAGTTTGACTCCTCCTTTAGCTTTATCTACTCCAAGCGTCCAGGCACCCCAGCAGCTGACTTAGAAGACCCAGTTCCACTTGATCACAAGAGACAAAATCTCTATGTACTCCAGGCTAAGCTTGAAGAGTATGCCTCCATGTACTCTCAGCAGATGCTTGGCACCCGTCAGCGCGTTTTAGTTGAGGGTATCTCTCGTAAGAACGAGAACGAGCTCAAGGCACGTACCTCTAACAACCGTATTGCCGTATTTGAGGGCAGCCGTGACTTAGTGGGCAAGATGATTGATATCGACGTTATCAAGGTTATGAGCCACACCCTCAAGGGCCAAATCGTTAACGCCTAATAGCCATCTTTTAGATAGCTAAATCATACAAAGCCGAAGACCTTAGGGTTTTCGGCTTTGTTGTTTTTATACAGCAGCAATATTACTTGCCGCATGTTGATGATGTAGCCAAAGACGACTATGTTGGTTTATTTGCAATAGACTTAACTAGATTTTAGTGATTCTTTTGGCCTTTTGGGCTAAGATCATGCGGTACTTTGTTTAGCTATCTAGGAGCAAAAATTGACCAAAGCTAACATCGAGAAAGATGGCGACGAGCGTCGCTTTAATGTAGAGCCTGCTGATCGTCAGCGTATTGCCTATTTACTTGGCCCAGGTAATGAAAACCTGCAGCAAATTTCTCAGCGTTTAGGTGTTGAAATCTTAAATCTTGACGCTGGCTTCTGCATCAAAGGCCACGGCAAGAAAGCGATTGCAGCTGAGCGTATTATCAAACAACTCTATCTCGAAACTGCTCCTATCGGTAAACAGCGCAAGCCTAATTTCATCACTCCTGACATGGTTAACTTAGCCATTGTTGAGAATACCCACTTAGAGGCTGATCAAGAAGATAGTCCAAATCCACTGGATTTTTACGATCAAGACACTCAGCTTGAGGCCGCTGAAAACGCCCGCACCGCCATTAAAAAGCACGTGCGTAAAGGCGAGGGTAAAGAAGATGGTGAGCGTGGTAGCGTAGGCGAGCTCTATCACAAAGCCTCATCATTAAAGACTCAGCGCGGTGTGATTAAAGCCCGTACTCCAAATCAGGCTGGCTACATTTCTCAAATCATTAGCCATGATGTGAGCTTTGGTATTGGACCTGCCGGTACTGGTAAGACCTTCCTTGCTGTAGCAGCTGCGGTGGATGCACTTACCCGTAATGAAGTACGTCGTATTATCTTAACCCGCCCTGCAGTTGAGGCTGGTGAAAAGTTAGGCTTCCTCCCTGGAGATTTATCTCAAAAGGTTGACCCATACTTACGTCCTCTGTACGACGCCCTTTTTGAAATGCTCGGCTTTGAAAAGGTCGAAAAGCTCATTGAGCGCCAGGTAATTGAAATTGCTCCATTAGCCTATATGCGTGGTCGTACTCTCAACGACAGCTTTATCATTTTAGATGAGGCACAGAACACCACCATCGAGCAGATGAAGATGTTCTTAACTCGTATTGGCTTTAACTCCAAGGCAGTTATCACTGGCGACCCATCTCAGATCGACTTGCCAAAGAATGTACGCTCCGGTCTGCGTCATGCTATGGAAGTGCTCTCTAAGGTTGATGCCATCTCCTTTACCTACTTCATCTCTGATGACGTGGTTCGTCACCCAGTGGTTGCAGCCATTGTTAATGCTTACGATGCATGGGACAAAAAGGAACATGAGCGTGAAGAGCGCGAAAAGTCAGAGCGTCCACCACGCTTTGAGCGTCGCTATGGACCACGCCGCTATGATGATCGCTTAGAAAAGCACATCGACGCTGAATACCAAATACCAGGTGATGAGGGTGAGGCTAATGGCAATGGCGATCAGCAAGCTGCCCCATCAAGCGTTCATGGCGTAAGCTTTGCGGCTACCGATGAGTTTGAGCGTACCTTAAAAGAAGATATGGACTCTTTAGAGCGCGAACATAGCAAGGCACAAAAGGCATTCTCAACTGGTTTATCTTTTGACAAAGCCATCGATGATCTCATGGACGAAGATAATGAGGCATCCAAGGCTGCCAAGTCCACTTTAGCTAAAGAAGATATCTAATTGCTAAAGCAATTACCAAAGTAATTGCGCTCTATCACCATCTATTTAGAGGCATCAGCATATGTATGAGCTGATGCTTAATACATTAAGGCTCTGTAATGGAGCCTTTTGCTTATATGGCAAAGGATCATGTATGCAACAGATCAATATCGATTTACAAATGGCTGTGGAAGATACTGCGCTCGTACCTGCACTTGAAGACATGCAAAAGTGAGCACGCGCTGCTTTTGATTAGGTAGGTTTTGCTAAAGACTGTGCTTTTTCTGCACGCTTTGTAACTAACGATGAGATCCAAACTCTTAATCGTGAATACCGTCAGATGGATAAGCCTACTAACATCCTCTCTTTTCCATACGAAGAGCCTGAAGAGCTTGCTACTCTGCCAGAGGAAGTCTTAGCTGAGCTTAATGCTACAGCCGAAGAAGAAGGCGATGAGAATATGGGCACCTATCTTGGCGATCTTGTCATCTCCATGGCAGTGCTAACTAAAGAGGCACAAGAACAAGACAAGAGCTTAACTGAGCATGCTGCCCATCTTATCATTCATGGTTGCCTCCACTTACTTGGTTATGACCACATTACCGATGAAGAAGCCGAAGAGATGGAAGGCATAGAGATTAAAGTGCTTGAAAAGCTTGGCTATGCCAATCCATATGCTGCAGATGAAGACTAAAGAGAACTCATCTTCATAAAGCACCTCATCTTAATAGCCGTTCGCTCATTGAACGCTATCTCTTTGCACGCGCCGCTAATCACTAGGTAAATAGCTTTTGTGTAAATTTGTAAGCGCTTTGCCTAACTTCACATGAAGCTAAACTCTGTGCGCTAAGATAGCTTAAGGTGATTATGTGCTGCCTAAAGTTGTGCAAATCAAGAGAATTGGGCATTTGTGGCAATTTAATTGGCAAGTTTTTGCGGGCTCTTTCACGCTAAAACATAGTTTGCGCCAATCTAAAGTAACTCTAGGCTATAATGACATCATGTTTTTGAGTACAGGAGTTTGAAAACTTTCTTATGGGATCTGAATCTGAAATTCCGCAACACATGTCATTTCTCTCACGTACACGTGAGCGTCTCATGCGTGCCGTCTTAAAACGCGGACTCCCATCCAACCAAAGTGAGCTTGCTAAGGTTATTGAGCAGGCTAGCCAGGATGACATCATTAACGAAGAAACTGAGGATATGATTCGCGGTGTCTTCGATATCACACAGCGTCGTGTGGCTGATGTAATGATCCCACGCTCTCAGATCAGAGACATTGATAGTGAGTGCACTATTGGTGAGGCTATCAAGATTGTAATTAAGTATGGCCACTCCCGTTATCCTGTATCTTTTGAAGATAAGGATCATATTCAGGGCATCTTAATGGCAAAAGATCTGCTCCCTATGGCAGATCAGTGCGACAAGAAGATCAGCGACTTTCCAAATCTCTTAAGAAAGCCAGTGATTGTTCCTGAGAGCAAGCACGTTAATCGCATGCTCAAGGACTTCCAGAAAAACCGCTTCCACATGGCTATTGTGGTCGACGAGTACGGCGGTGTATGCGGTCTTATCACTATTGAAGACATCATTGAGCTCATCGTCGGTGAGATCAACGACGAGTACGAGACTGAAGTTGAGGGTACTAACATCACCAAGAGTGGTGATAATACCTACATCGTAGCCGGCTGCACTCCAGTTGAAGAGTTTGAAGAATACTTTAAGACTACCTTCCCTGACATCGATGTCGATACTGTTGCAGGCCTAGCACTGCACTACCTTGGCCACATCCCACAAAAGGATGAGCAAGTAAGCCTCAACGAGTTTACCTTCAAGGTTCTCGACACCAAACTCCATCAAATTAACACCCTGCAGGTAACTGTAGCGGCCAAAGAAGACGAATAATTAACTAGTCCTCTTCTTGGCAAGCACCTCTTGCCTCCATGCTACTTACCATGTGTAAGTAGCATGCTCATACCTTAGCCGAGATATAAACTACTCCCACAGCAAAGATCTTAGCTACTTCCCCCTGCTCGCGCGCATTGTTACTTGATATTTAGCACTATTGATCGCTATTAGCATTCATGGATTTTAATAAGCTAGCAATCATACCTTCTAATGAGCTAGCCGGGAGTGTCCAGCCTTTTGCCAGCATTTGAAATGCACTATCTATTGCCTTAACGAGGCTTAAGCGCTCATCCCATTGTCTTTATTTTTCGTGAAAGCATTTGCTCAGGCATGAGCTAACAGTGAGTAAATCATGCCCCTTTAACGAGCTTTTGCAAAAATATCAGTCCCTTATTCGGTGCGTTATCTAAACACACCTCTTGCTCAGGGCTAATATTTTCCCATTGTTTTTGTACCATACGATCTTTTGAGCCGAAATTGGTACTTCTAGGCAGATTGTTGGCTTATTTAAGCCGTTGCCACTACTGAGTAGTGCATGATTGATGTACGCGCCTTTTCACTCAATTTTGGGTGATTTGAATGATTAGAATAATTTTTACATAGCACAGTGTTTCCTAGATATACAAGTAGCGCCCAGCAATAAAGCAAGGGCGCATCTTAAGGCTTACTTTTAGTGCTGCATAAAGGGCTGCTATTTTTCTTTGGTAAAGTTTCTCACAAATGACGGGCTCAATGATTGAGTTAAGCATCAAGCACTTTTAGCAATGTAAACATGCAATCCGTCACTCCATTCCCCACACATAAATTAGGTGCTCGACACCTTTTGGAGATTTTATTATGGCTTTTACCGTTAGAACAAACGCTCCTTTCCGTGCTGATGTAGTTGGCTCATTCTTACGTCCTGACGTGCTGCATAATGCACGCAAACTTCACGCCGGTGGTCTATTGGACGACGCTGGTTTAAAGAAAGTTGAGGACGAGTGCATTAGCGACCTTGTCAAAAAGCAAGTTGCTCATGGTCTTAAAGTCATTACCGATGGTGAGTTTCGTCGCAGCTGGTGGCACCTGGATTTTATGTGGGGATTGACGGGTGTTGAGAAGGCCTCTAGAGAACGTGGTTACGGCTTTGTGGGTATTGATACTCGTGCCGAGACTGCAGTTATCACCGGCAAAATCTCTGGTGAAAACCACCCTTTTGTCGAGCACTTTAAGTTTGTTAAGCAATTTGAATCCTTAGCAGATGGTTTAGTTGCAAGACAAACCATTCCTGCCCCTGCTCAGACTTTGGCTACTTTCCTTAATGTACGCAACACTGAACTTAAGACTAATTGGCGCGACTTCTACGCAAGTGAAGAGGCACTAATCGAAGACATTGGCGCAGCCTATCGCACTGTAATTAAAGATCTCTATGCAGCCGGCTGTCGCTCAGTGCAAATTGATGATTGTACTTGGCCAGTACTGTGCGATGAAGAACTCGTAAAAAACAGCGGTCTAGATGTAGATCATTTGGCATCACTCTACCTCAAAGCCAATAATGCTGCACTACAAGACAAGCCTGAAGATCTCAGAATTTGTACTCACATTTGCCGTGGTAATTACCGCTCTCATTACTTCTCAAAGGGCTCATACGATCGCGTAGCTAATGTAGTGTTTGCTCATGAGAATGTCGATGCTTTCTACCTTGAGTATGATGATGAGCGCTCTGGTACCTTTGAGGCATTACAGCTCATTCCAAAGAACAAGCAAGTAGTCTTAGGTGTCATTACCTCTAAGCGCCCTGAGCTTGAAGATGAGGCTTTCTTAGAGCAGCGTATTGCCAAAGCAGCTGAGTACTTCCCACTTGATAACTTATGCCTCTCACCTCAATGCGGTTTTGCCTCTACTGAAGAGGGCAATTCCCTTACCGAAGATGAGCAATGGGCTAAGGTTGACTTAGTAGTACGTACTGCCAAGAAGATCTGGGGCTAATTAAGTACAACTAATCAGTATTAGCGCAAATTAAATCTGACTGAAAAAAAGCAAAGGCCAAATTGTGCATGAATATTTGTTCATGCCTCTTTGGCCT
>Garth_p1__coassemble_2210_pt1 | contig 8388 bp, 5 predicted proteins | sample Garth_p1__metabat2_high_PE_022 | metagenome-assembled genome bin Garth_p1
ATAAAAAACACGCTGATACTGTTACAGAGAATAAGCGCAACCTTACTAATGTAAACAAGCGCAACTATAAATTATTACAAGAACATCTGAAGCCAACTTATAACCATTCTTCTAAGAGCAATGGTCAGAGAGAATCACTTTTCTTTGCCGAGTCTAACCCTCATGCCTATTTAGATCATGACTATCAAGACAATACTCATGCTAAAGCACAAGATCAGAAGCTTTATAAGTTGATTCACATGCATCTAGAAGAGCTCCATCGCTTAGGCTTTGAAGCATTTGTTATCAATAAGAACAATCCATCTGAGGATGTTTTCTTAGATGACTCACATCGTTACATGCTCTCTGAGCTATATAACCAAGGGTCTAAGCGCAACCTCTTTAGTTTTATTGTTGATGCATCTGACAAGAAAACCGATAGTTTCTCGGTTATGTACCGTGACATCTCAGATCAAGAGTATGAGATGTTTATGCAGTCATATAAAAAGAACCATGATCTTAGGATTCTTGAAAATGTTCAAAATGAGCAATCAATCGAAGCTAACGATACACATGATTTTATAGCTTCTGAACATAAGTTGTATGTAGACGCCATGACCGCTGCATCAGCTTTAGCTACACGCGATCATAAAGAGGCTCAATACGTGGATGAGCAGCATATTCATACTGCTCATGTAATACAGCCACGGCCACCAGCAAGCATTGCTCCAGGCAACTCCTCTCCTATTGTTCATGATGAGATCAATATCAATAAGAGCGATGTAACTCGTCGTGCTGCCTACTTAGTTTCTGCCTCACCTCTGAGCAATTTAGGTAACCTGCAGCTAGTACTTATTAGTGATATCTCTAGACTGCACAAGCAGGACATTGTCTTAAAGCGTTTGATCGCCTATAGCATCAACGAGACAGTTAAGTATGCCTCCGACTCTACATCTTTACAGATCTTACTTATTGACTCTGACTACAATTCATTAACCGATACAGCGATCCCGGATGAACTCATTCGCTCTATCCCTGAGAATGTGTTAAATGATGCAAAGGTCACTGGCATCTCACAGCATTACGATCCGAATATTGATGGATACATTACGATTAGACACTTTGCTCCAGCAAATTGGTTCATCATAGTAAGTGGTGGAGATAATAACAACCATACTAATCTGACTCATTATCTGCTTATCACTGGTCTAGTTGGCTTATTACTATGTTTTACTGGTCTGGCGCTGTTCTTAAAGCACTCTAAGAAGGATGCTGCCGATATTGAGACCATTAATAACAAGCTCAGACACATGGCTGGCCTGCTTCAAGATAGCGATCTATTGGATCGTATCTCTAAAGATCTGCCAGAGCGTAATGATGAGATTGGAACACTCTCAAAGCGCGTCTTGCTCATGACCAAGTCTCTCTATCAGTACACTCAGTCGCTGCAGAATGTCTCTGGTGACAAGCTTAAGACTTCAATTAAAGAGCTTAAGTTACAAAAGGTACAAAATGAGTCTGAGAGTAACTTAAGCAAACTTAAGTTAAAGCTGCCGGAGAACATGGCTATTTATAGCAAGCGTGCAGATAGCTACACTGGTGACTACTTTGACTACTTTAAGCTAAGCAATGACTTTAGCGCAGTGGTGATCGGTACGGTTAACCGTACGGGTAAGACCGCTTACGATGCAGCTAGCCTCAATCTTATGCTTACAAGTCAGCTCGTGGAGCTGTGCTCACGCAAGCTCATTAACTTAGGCGAGGCTGTTACTATCCTTAACAAGCAGCTCTTTAGTAAGTATGAGGGAAAGACTCTATCTTCAATGTGTATCATGCTCATTGATAAGAACACTAACTGCGTAACCTTACTCAACGCAGGTCATACACTGCCAGTAATCAAGCGCAAGGATGAGACCTTTGGGTACATCGATATCCGCTCTGATGTCGTTTTAGGCAGCGATAAAAATCAGTGCTACTCAAGCTACGACATCTATATTGATGAAGGCGATAGCATCTTGCTCTACACTGACGGTATCCTCGACTTCGTTAACCACCATGGTAAGAAGCTTGGTGGAGAAGGCTTTGAGGAAATGCTTTCAGACGAGAGCTTTGATAGCGCTAAGGACACTGTCCATAATTTAAAGAAGAAGCTATTAAGCTTTGCCAATGACGTTAAGCAAGAGAATGATTGCACCATCATTTGTTGTAAGTTCTAAAGCTTAGTCAATACTTAGATATGCTGCCTGAAATTACAAAAAAAGTAAGGCAGCTTATCAATCTCAAGCCTTAAGTAGCTACTCTGTCTACTTGCAATTTTTACTTCCTAAAATGGCACTTTCAGCCAAGACTCCCTTTGATTTGGACTACTCTAAGCGCAGCGTATCTTGCTTTCTTTAGCACACTCTAAGCGCAGCGTATTTTGCTTTCTTTAGCCTACTCTAAGCTCACTTTATCTTGCGGTGGGGTGGCATTTTCGTCGTTTTTTTGTCTGTTTTGCTTAATGGGGTGAGGGTGCATCTTCTCTTGCTAGATCAGATGGTGGCTGCTAAGGCGGGTAATAAAGAGGCAGGATCGCATTTAGGATCATGGCTCGTATCAGATCGCGTATAAACGCAGCTCTGATACGAGAGGGGTGTCAGGTGCACAAGAGCGTCTTGTGCATTTTAGTGGAAGTAGTCGCTAATCTGTTCTCTTTCTAAAGGAGGCAGACCTAACCGAGCACGCTCTTGATTGAGCATATTGTCTTCCTCGCTCTCTAAATCGATACGCAGCATAAAGCCTTTTTCATCAAAAGCCTTTATCAGATCTTCAGCTGTGATCTTTTGTAACTTACGCTCTTTATGGAGCTTAAACACCATAACAAACTCAGGAGCGCCAAAAGCATCCATTAAACCTGATGGGATATGAGAGAACACATCCTTCTCAGGTATATACAGATAAGTGCGCAACTTCTTGCGGCTTTTGTATACGTAGGCCAAACGTTCCATTTGATAATCCTCTAGTTGTGCCACGAAACATTAGGCACGTATGTTTGTACTCGCTGTGCAAGATATCTAGGCTAAGATTAACGCTATAAAGGTGCCTCTTTAGCCTAAAGCATGGCCGAAAATCTTATGCTAAAGACTCTTTGCAATCAAGCTTATATCTTTCAAGCCGTGACAACTGCCATATACCTAAACAAAGCTAAGCTCACTTAAATGCATTACTCTCTATTGTATTGATACCGTTTTGTAGTCGCTATGCAAGCATACTGTTCTTGATAATCTAAGAGATCGTTTCTTTAACATAAATTGATACACCACATGGCACTAAATGTTTTAAACCAATGCACAGTGGACTTTCTTTTTATAAAGAGCTTGTTCATATTAATGATTATGCTTAGTGCTCAGAGTAAATGCTGACATTCATAGTTACGGATGACATATCATTTGCGGTGCTTTTGCTAATAAGAATCAGCTTATGTGTTAGAATTGTCAGGTTAATAGTTTTTCGTGGCGATGAGTTAATTAAATCGATCAGCAATCTAGTGCAACCATAGTATGTTCAAGTGCTCTATCGATTAGCAATTCTGGCAATCAATTTCACTAACAAGCGCTTGTAATAGCCAATGGCGTTTGCTTTTTGCTTAATTGCTTATGGCAATCTCAAAGCTGATCGCTCATCAGTCAAAAAAGGACCTGAAGAATGGATTCGGCACCACAAGTGCAGCACAATTCTTTGCCCGTCGGCGATATTTCTCATACGGGCTTTTCTTTGGCCGCAATTAAGATTCAAAGTGGATCGGTCGAAGAGTTAGAGCAGATCCTATCTTCTAAAGTTGATCGTGCTCATGACGCATATAAGCATACATCTGTAGTACTTAACGTTGAAAATGTAGGAAATCTCAACTCCTTTGATTTCCTTAAGCTTCAGGATGTTTGCCGTGCTCACGATTTGTTTTTAGTTGGCGTCACTGGCGTCATCAATGAAGATCGATATGAGGCTTTAGTTCGACGTCGTATTCCGGTGGTTAATTCCAACCGCTATGCGCGAATTAGAGAGGAGAATCTCAAGCCAAAGATCATCACCAAATTTATTGAGGTCAAAGTTCCTGTACAGATCCCGGTACCTTACGAAGTTAAAGTACCGTATGAGATCCCTGTACCTGCACCTGTTCGTATTGTGCGCCGCAATGTCCGCTCAGGCGAAAAGATTAATGGTGACAATGCCTCAATTGCAATCTATGGTTCTGTAAGTACGCATGCACGTGTTGTTGCATCTCACCATGTTTTTGTCTTCGGCAACGTCAATGGTGCAGATATCTTTGCAGGCGCACCAAAGAACGATCAAGATCCTGGTTTAGAAGATGCGATTATTCACGTGCAAGGAAACTTTAATCCTGGCGTGATCTCCATTGCCGGTAACTACCGTACCGGTGAAGATCTTGATAACGATAAAGAACTATCGAAAGTTTGTGCGAAGAAAGAAGGGCTTGTAATTACCCTCAACGATGGCAATTTGAATTACTCAACCTTGCCTGACTTCCGCAACTAAAAAAAGTTTTACTTATCAATGAACTAGAACTCTAGAGCATTGATAGTCACGCTGTCTAAACAAGATTATTGAAGGTTTAACAAGAACTTTAAGATAGCTTGTCATGGCAGATACAAAATTTACCGCTACAGTCGGTTTACCCCAAACACGCAAGTTTAATGCTCAGCATACTGACTGGCAAAGGTTACAATCATGGCCCGTAAAAAGACTACATCAGCTAGCAAGACTACTAAAACCACAGCTGCTGCTGATAACAAAGAAAAGTTAATTAAGAGCGATGAGGTTGAGACCTCTAAGAGCGAAGAGAAGATAAGCACTAATGAGACTTCTTCAGATTGCTCTACAGAGACTCAAGTTGACGCTAATGCCAAGGTAGATAGCTCAGAGTGCACAGACAAAAAAGAGTCTAATGAAGAGTCTAAGGATGAGTGCACTTCTGATAAGAGCAATGAAGAATCAAGCGCTAAGGACGAAAAGTCTGAAGCATCTAAAGAACAACCATCACAAGAGAAGCTGGATCAAGTGGCTAAGAAAGATACATCCGACAAGTCAAAAGCAGCTGATGTTAGTGCTGCTTCCGAAGAGGAAGTAAAGAGCAGCTCTGTTGAGCAAGAAAACAGCACTGAAAAGTCAGAAAGCAAAGACAACATTGAGACCAACGAACAGGAAGCTAATGCTGCAGACGTAGCAACTAGAAATGACGAGGAAGATAAGCCTGTTGATGATATCTTCAAGGCTCACATCATCGTTGTTACCTCAGGTAAGGGCGGTGTAGGCAAGACTACCACTGCTGCTTCTATTTCAACTGGTCTGGCACAAAAGGGTCACAAGACTTGCGTTATCGACTTCGACGTCGGTCTGCGTAATCTTGACCTCATCATGGGTTGTGAGCGTCGTGTTGTTTATGACTTCATCAATGTATTACACGGTGAGGCTCGTTTAAACCAGGCTCTGATTCGTGATAAGAACACTGAAGGTGGCAACCTTTACGTTTTAGCAGCCTCTCAGACTAAGGACAAAGACTCCCTTACTTATTCAGGCGTAGGCCGTGTGCTTAAGGAGCTGTCTGACATGGGCTTTGAGTACATCGTATGTGACAGCCCAGCTGGTATTGAGTCAGGTGCTTTAATTGCACTGTACTATGCTGATACTGCAATCGTTACTACCAACCCAGAGATTTCATCAGTTCGTGACTCTGACCGTATCATTGGTATTCTCGATGCTAAGTCACGTCGTGCCGAAAATGGTTGGAAGCCAGTAGATCACCGCTTATTACTCACCCGCTACGTGCCATCTCGTGTACGTAAGGATGAGATGTTATCTCTTGATGACATTCACGAGTTACTTACCATTCCTCTTTTAGGCGTAATTCCTGAGTCTGCTGATGTCTTAAAGGCATCTAACAAGGGTCTGCCTATTATCATGTTTGATAAGTCTGAAGCTGGTATGGCATACAAGGATGCCGTCGAACGTCTCCTCGGTGATGACGTTCCATTACGCTTCATGACCGAAAACAAGGGCTGGTTCTCCAAGCTCTTTGGTAAATAGTTCTTACCCTAGCCTTAATTTAGCTTGCAGTTAATAAGGTCTAAGAGCACTTTTACTCATACTCTTGAAATAAATCTACTCTCGTAACTTGAATAATAGGCTTTTTAGCACAAAGTGCCTAAGCCTCATTTAACATGTGCTTGTTTGCTCGATGAATCTCATCAATACATGCACATAATAATGCTTATTCAAAAGCTGCAAGCTGCAGCTACAACACGAGATGTAAGCTTGAAAAAGATAGTTCGTGCATAAACGCACACAGCGGCAATACTCAACAGGTCTGCTGCGCTATCTTAAAGGATATGAGACTCAACAGATTTTGATGCTGTTATTGGACTTTAGTCTACTAACACAAGATAGGACGAATATATGTCTTTAATGTCTTCGTTAATGAAAATCATTAACTCAGATAAAGAAGAAGAGCAGAGCAGTAGCGAAACTGCTAAGCAAAGACTGCGTATCTTGCTCATTAATGATAGAGCTGGTATCAACAGCCCAGATTTTTTACCTCAGCTCAACGACGAGATCTTAGCTGTTCTGAGAAAGTATATTCCTCAGGCAACTCAGGAAAATGTCGAAGTGAAGTACGCTAACACTAATGAAGCACACATCATTGAGATGTCAGTTTCATTAGACGCTGAAGAGTACCGCGATCTGCAGCTTGCTGACGTTAAGCCAGCTGACGACAAATAAGTATGGTGCCCTGACATAAGGCCCATGCTTTATGTTCATGCACATACTTACGCTCAAGGCCGCAGTAGCGGCCTTTGCTTTTTGCGCCCCATTAAGCCTCTTAGCACCTACGCCAAAAGCCCCACCACTGCCCACCCCATCTCATAGCATATGAGCATAAGATCATGAGCAAGTCTAAGCAGCATACGCTCGAATAAGATCGCCAGCGTAAGCATTGCTAGGCATATAAAGATATGCTGCGAAAGCGGCAAGGCTTACAAGCAATAGCCAATATGCTTATGCAAAGATCAAAGCTTAGCCGAAGGCTTATGACTCTTCTTCAAAGATCTCTATCTTTGCTTTTGTAAAACTCTTCAACACAGCCACAGATATTGGCTATTAAGCCCTCAAAAGTTAAGATCATTAGCATTCATACCATCAGACACAAAGACAAACAAACAGCTTAAGTATCAGCATCTTACATACTCTTATGATCTTTTTTACAAAAAGTTCATTTAGATGCTTGCATAGGATGTGAAAATCCTTATAATGAGCCACGTTGTCAGCGACCTGATAACAATAAAAATTGATTGCCCAGGTGGTGAAATTGGTAGACACAAGGGACTTAAAATCCCTCGGACTAAACATCCGTGCCGGTTCGACCCCGGCCCTGGGCACCAATTACAAGAAAGATGCGCAAGCATCTTTTTTTGTTTCTGGGCTATGCAAAATCTCACCTTATGCCCAGTAGCTGTTCAGCACCTTCTTGTTAATACCCCAAAAAGCTTATTAGCACCACGTTAAAGCCCATCAAAACCACAGCAACCAATCCTTTTTCTACAGGCTTCTTCTCCGTGCCTTGTACACATATTTTGCTGTACTTTGTCTTATTGTTGCCATGGTCTTGTATGGAATTTCATACAAAGCATGTCTAGCAAAACTTTGATATATTAAGCCATCAGCTTACAAAATCTTGCTGTAATCAATATCATCATCCACATATTCGCAGTCAACCTCAGCAAGGTTATTGATAATGCTATCAACACTACCAGCTGAGAGCTTTGATACTTCCTGCAAAGATATAGGCACCTGACAATGTCTTGCCTGTAACAACTTGGCTAGATATGCATCGATTGCTTTTCAGTAGACGCCATTATCATGCCTTTGAACTACTATCTCATCAAGATTATTGAACAGAGCATCCAAAGAGCCCAAGGCCTAAGCAAACTCACCTGTGTGATGCTCTCTAGCATATGCCGTCGGTCGCTTGATCACTTTCGTCTAATATAAGAGGTCTTGCTTGAAGCACGCCTAAACGCTGCTCAATACCCGTACGGTATGGCTTTTATACATAAGAGCTTTGCTACATAAGAGCTTTGCTACATAAGATCTTTGCTGACTATCACGAGCCGAGATTGTCTTAGAATTTCCATCACCCTTTGCTACAGACTGCATTTCCTTGAGAGTAATTGAGTCTGCTATCTTCTCAAAAGAGTATGAGGCATCCTCGTTTGAAAACACTACGTAGTCTTTGAGTTCTGAATAGTCCTGAAAAAAACCACTCTCTAAAGCCAACATAGCCAGAACGGCCATTACCCCTGATACTACCGACAATACGACGGTCATAAGTACGGCAATGTGCTCTTTTAACTATCT
>Garth_p1__coassemble_2389_pt1 | contig 7860 bp, 6 predicted proteins | sample Garth_p1__metabat2_high_PE_022 | metagenome-assembled genome bin Garth_p1
CGCATCTGAGCATTGCGAATCTGAGCAAAGCTAAGCTGCACAAAGCTATGAGAGTGAGCGTGTTATGGGGGCTTTGGCAGTTGTTGAGCGTATGGTTTAGTGGAGGGCGCTTGGTGCTTTAGCTAGGTGGCTTGTTGCTTTTGTCGGGGCAAAAACGACGATGCCGCGCAGGGCGCGGCATCTAAATAGTGTGCTTGGGGCTTTTTACATTGAGCTCATGATGGTGTAGAAAGCCGCCGTAATGCCAACACAGGCAATAGCTACCACAAGTAGCTGCATTACCATACGCTGATAGGCAATACCTAAGAAGAAGAAAGTGAACATCAACAGTGTGCTGAAGATGATCATAGTTGTGTTCTGGAAGAAGTAGATGAGCAAGGTCAGCATGATGAACAGACCGATTACGAAAGTAATCATAGAGCGACGCTGACGAGCCTCTGCCTCTTGTTTAAGCTTTGCCTGACGCTCAGCCTTAAGCTTACGCTGCTCTAATACCTTGTCGGTTGCAGCCTGGAGCTTGTCGCGGCGCTCTTTAAGCTTTTGCTCTTGGATTTCGCGCATTGATGGCAAACGTCCAGTGCCAGTGCTTGGTGCTGCCTTACCAGCATCAGGAGCTGCTGATTTACGAACTGTTGCAGCTGATTTTGCACCTAAGTTGGCTTTGCTAATGGCCATAATGATAATTGCTCCTAGTAGTAATGCAGTGGAAAGGCTCTTGCCTAGTGCATCTTCGGTCTTTGATCCTTGAAAAGGCTAGCAAAGATTGCTTATTAAAAACTGATGTTTTCTACCTAAATCTGAGGCCGAAGCTAATTAATGGGTCCAAGCATTACTATATGGTTGCTGGATTCTATCGTTTCTCACTGAAGTTAAGTGAGTTTAACGTAGCCTAGTAGGCTTCAAGATACGAAACTGTCATCACCTATGCTTTTTAAGCATCAGGTCGGTAGGTGTTGCACTTTGGTTTAAGTTAGTAAGTTAGAGCATGGCACAAAAGAAGTGCTATATGACTTGTAGATAAAGTCTGGCACTTAAACATTCTCTCTTGATACTTAGTCGTTATCACATACTGCTATGACAAAAGCTCATTAAAAGCAATGTGACAGACTCTCTGCTCTGATTGTATGAAAACCTTATTTAGGCAACAAAGTTTAATACGCACGTGGCGCATAGCGCCTCATATTCTACTCGCAAATAATGCGCATTTGAATACTGTGGCGTATTTTAAACCAGTTGGATCGCTTTTTTAAGGGCTTTATCTTTGACTATACTCAAGTCTTTTGAAGAATCTGAGCTACAGTTTCTTGAATAGAGGGCTTATACATGGCCTCGGTGATGAGAGTAAGTTGTAATATCTAGGATGTAAAGCTGCTTGTCAAAACACAAGTTGAATGACAAGTAAGTTGCTAAACATCCTTTGTATTTGTGAAATGTCCCTAATATGCATCTAAAAGCCTGATTTAATGGCTAAATCCCATGCATTTGCGATTTGTCAAGATAATGATAAATCCCTTGTTCCTCAAAGACTTACGCAAATTACATCTTAGGTTACTGAGTAGATGCTGCTAACTGTCGCAGATTATGATGGCATTAATAACAACCAGTTTAAGGCAATTATGATCGAGACTTGAGCAAAATAGGGTCGTTTTTCTGAGTTTGCAGTTCAATAATGGCATTTTGATCTAAAGTTGATCACAAACAAAGATTTAACTCTAATCCTGATCACTTACGAATCATTAAGCGTACCCAAGACAGCTTAGTGAGTGCTGCTTTTCAAAGCGCACTGACTGCAGAGCATGATTTGGAGGTGGTGGCTGTTTGGTGTGGCGGCAGCTATTTTGTTGGGGCTAAAAGCACAGCAGGCTAAGTACAAGTACTTAGCCTGCTGTGATCACATGAGTTTAGGTTCATGTGCTAGCTTTAGTGAGAGAGTAGCTGATTACTTCTCAGCCTCAGCCTCACGTAATAACTCGTTAAGACCGATCTTAGAGCGGGTCTTCTCGTCTACGCGCTTTACGATAACGGCTGCGTATAAGGAGTACTTGCCATCCTTAGATGGGAGGCTACCAGATACTACAACTGAGTATGGAGGAACCTTACCGTACATGATCTCGCCGGTGGTACGGTCGTAAATACGGGTGGATTGACCAATGAATACACCCATAGAAATTACGGAACCCTCACCGATAACTACGCCCTCAACAACCTCAGAACGAGCGCCGATGAAGCAGTTGTCTTCAATGATGGTAGGACCAGCCTGAACTGGCTCTAAAACGCCACCGATGCCTACACCACCAGATAAGTGAACGCCCTTACCGATCTGAGCGCATGAACCTACAGTTGCCCAGGTATCAACCATGGTGCCTGAACCTACGCGAGCACCGATGTTTACAAAAGAAGGCATGAGCACAACGTTTGGCTCTAAGAAAGCGCCACGACGAACCACAGCACCAGGAACGGCACGGGTCTGCTCAGCGGCAAAACGCTCAGCGGTGTAACCGTCAAACTTTAAAGGAACCTTATCGTAGTATGCACCGCCAGGAATCTGAGTGAGCTCGTTGTCCTGGAGTTTGAAAGATAAGAGCACAGCCTTTTTGATCCACTGATTGGTTACCCACTCTCCATCGATCTTCTCTGCAACGCGTAATGAGCCATCGTCAAGGCCAGCGATTACGTCGTTTACGGCTGCACGTACGTTAGCGTCGCAATTAGCCATAGTAATAGAGGCGCGGTTTTCAAAAGCGTTATCGATAATGGTCTGAAGTTGCTGTGACATCTTCGGTTCCTCAAGAGTTTAATTCGATTTCAGGTCACGCTTGAGCATGATTTCATGGAAGCTAAAACGAAGTGATCAAGGGGGTGCTGCCATATCTTTAGATCATGCCGCATCAAAATAAGAGCTATCTAAGGTAATTTTGCTGTTATTAATCAACAAGCTACTAGATTGTTTTACTAATAGTGAACAAACAGCTTTTAGATAGTTTTTGATGCTGCGATCGAGGCTCAATATTAGCCCAATGCCTACAACAGTCAAGAAAACATGTCCAAAGCGATACATATTTATCAGGAAAAAGCCCTTTTGCGGTTATTTATGGATCAAGTTAGGGCAAAATTGTGCTAAGTGCATTGCAAAGGTGCATTGTTTGATGAGTGAGTGCAAAAAACATGATTTTTGCACCTGCATAGTGCAAAGACTGGTGTGGTTGGCGTTGGACTGGTCTTATCCCCTAGCTAGCATGATTGCTAGCTAGAAGATCTTGAGGTTTGAAGATGGCTAAGAGGTTTGAGCTTGGTGGCGGTGAAGCTAATAAAGCTGCTGATGCTGCTACTGTTTCTGATGCGGCTACAGCTTATGCTATGGCAGTTATTGATACTACTCTAGTGCTTATGCCGCTACAGCTGCTGCTAGTGCTGCAGCTATTATTTGGATGACTCTTTAGCCTCTTCAAGAGGCTTAGGGTCAAGAACATCGCAAATAGCATTAGCAAGCTTTTCTTTTGTGCGCTCGCTAAGAGGACGACCTTGTCTATCGGTAACAGAGAAGAAGTCGTCGGCTCTCTCGCCTGTAGTGGTAATTCTCGCAGAGCGAACATACAGCTCAAAGCGGCCAAAGGTAATACCAATTTTTGCTAGCAGACCTGGCTGATCAAGCGGTGATCTCAAGGTTAGTAGCCTCATTAGTATGATCTTCAATGTAGTTAACCTGAGTTGGGAGTTTGAAGATCTTGGCATTCTTATTTTGCTGAGCATTAAGCTGATCGATATTAGGCTCTTCACCAATACCATCAAGCAGAGCCTTTCTAATGGAGTGCAAGCGTTCGTTATCAATGCAACCACCTTTTTGTGACAGGAATTTAACTGTGCACAAGGAATGATTTAGCTTGTTGCGAATGAACTGCGCTGCCTGAATATTGAGCTTTTTCTTGGCCAGAATATATGCAAGATAGCCAAAGTTAAAATGCTTAGTCATTTCCTTCGTATGGATAAGTATTTCAGTACCCATACTATCGTGCTGAGCAAAAAGGATCAGCGGTTTATTTTCACCATCGAACTGCAGAATGTTGCGTGTATGCCAAGCAAGTTCAAATGGAGTGTAGTAGATAAAGTAGCTGTGCTTGTAATAAGACCAGTAAGTGCGGATATCTTGCTCGTTCAGATCTCGCATGTACTTAAGCGCTAGCTGTTGGTTTTCGCCAGCATGCAGCTTAATGTCATGTGGCATTTCTAAACCGTGACGTAATGCCTGACGGGTAGAGAAGTACAGCTGCTTGAGTACCTGATCTTTCCATGAGTTCCAGGCACGATCGTTAGTGGCACTGATATCGGTTGCAGTTAAGCAGTACAAGAGATTTAAGTGCTCTTCATCTTGTACGCGCTTAGTGAACTCATTAACTACCTGAGGATCATTGATGTCGCGACGCTGTGCGGTTGCCGACATTAACAGATGGTTATAAACGAGCCATGAGACTAAACGAGTTTGATAGAGGGTATAGCGGTGCAGCTGACAGAAGTACAAGGACTCACCAGCACCAAGTTGAGCATGGTGACCACCTTGGCCTTTGGCGATGTCGTGCATTAAAGCTGCTACCACTAAGATCTCAGGATTGCTCAGCTGTGCATAGACATGTTTAAACAGAGCATGCGCCGGATCATCTGACTTGTTCATTGCGTCGATGCTCTTAATCACGCGAATAGTGTGCTCATCGACGGTGTACATGTGGAACATGTCAAACTGACAGAGGCCTTCTATCTTTTCCCAAGATGGCATATAGGCAGATAAGACACGATGCTCATGCATCAAAGGAAAAGCGATAACGGCAGCTTGTGGAGTCTGCAAAATCGTTTTAAAGATCGCTCTGCACTCTGGAACTTCAACTAAGTAGTTAGTTAAAGAGCGACGCGCTTTTCTTAAAAGACGTAAGCAATTGACGTGTAAGCCTACGACCTCAGGATGTTTATACATGAGGTAGAAGACTTCAATCATCTTGCTCTTGTCATTTTCAAACACATCTTGTGCGGTGACATCAATAAGCGGGCCGCGACGGACAAAGTCGTTGTTTAAAAATTGAGTTTCGTCATCACCTAAATGACCTGTAATACGCAGCACCTCAAGCTGCAAGGTCATAGAGTTGAGCTCTCGAATACGACGCAGCGAACGGTATAGATCGCGCATCATAGTCTCAACTTGCTCATTGCTTGTGCCAGTGTAGTTTAATAACTCGGCTACGCTTGGCTGGCAATCAAGGCTTAAACGATTGTCATCTTTAAAGCGTGTGATATGCAGGGCATAACGTACTTGATAGAGAACTTCACGAGACTCAATGAGCTCCTCGTATTCTTCTTTGCTCAGAAAATCGAGGACTAACATATCCTCAGGAGTTTTGGCCTGGAAGTGGAAGTTGGCGATCCATTGCATGACATGGATATCACGAATACCACCTGGATTGTGTTTAATATCCGGCTCTAGAGCATATGAGGTGTCTTTGTAGGCGTGGTGACGATCAAGCTCTTCGGCTACTTTAGCGTGGAAGAAGCGCTTGGTGTTCCAAGTACTGTCGTTCTTAATGGTAGTGAGCAGATCATTGTAGACATGGATATTGCCACACAGAAAACGTGTCTCAAGCATGTTGGTGCAGATGGTGAGATCTGCATTAACGTTTTGCAGTGTCTGTTCAATAGTACGAACAGAGGAGCCAATATCTAATTTCAGATCCCACAAGTGAGAGATGAAGGATGAGATGTTCTCTTGTATTTCTTCAGTCGGCTGCTCTACAGAAGCAACGAGTAAGTCGATATCGGATCTTAAGAATAATTCGGCACGACCATAGCCACCCACAGCGATCAATGTGACGTCATGAGCCTTATCAAGCTTAAAGTGCTTAAAGAGCTGCATGAGCATCTGATCGATGTAGAAAGTGCGGTATTCAAGCAAAGAGGCAACAGCAAAGCCTTGCTTGAAGAACGAAACAAGCTGTTCGTCTAAGGCATTAAGATACTCTCTACCTTGTTTGACATCGGTAAAGTCCAGATCGCTTTTGAGCGGCTGTTCTAAAACCAGATTCGCTACGGTTTGTTTGCGCGGCATGCTGATGGGTGTATACATCCTAATCCCCCGACGATCCTCTGCTATTAAAACACTGTTTGGCTTGTAACTAAGTATTTAAAAAGCCTCAATCTTTTGGGCTAGTAACTAAGTTTTCTAAAAAGCCACAGTCTTTGCGCACTCTAGCTTAACTTAATGGCTCGGCTAGGCTGCATCTTGGTGTGCACTAATAGTGTTGGAGCAATAAGTTTAGATTAGCACACTGCCTTGCTTTCGTTAATACACGTACAACGATAAGTACGACAGCCCAAAATGGATCAAGAGCATAGCGATGTTAAGTAACACAATCTATGGAGCGGGCGCTTGGCGCAATTATCTTGGGTTAGTGAGGCAATTGCGTGGGTAAGAGAGTCAATTGCTTGGGTAAGTGAGGCAATTTCTTGGATAAGCGTGCAAATTACTTGGATTAGAGAGTAGGGCTTTGTCTTTTGGTGGGTAGCAAGATGGCGTTACTTGATAAGAGGGGGCTTATTTTAGATGAGAAAAAGGCCTTTGGCATGGATGTCCCATGGAGTTATTCAGGTGCTAGAGAACCTGTGTTGGTCTTCACCAGTGCAAAAGGCCAATGAGGTAGTTAAAACAAGTGCACTATGCACATCTGAGCAACAGCAACTATGGCAAATTAAAACTGTCGCCAATCAAGGCATAGTGCATCTTACAGTTAGAACAAATCTTGATCTAAAAATAGATCTATTAGCATGTATTCATGCTAGACCTAACAAAGCAGCCGCTAAACGACTGCTTGATAGTTGGTGTCGGTCATCTAAGAGTTTGAGCGCTTAATGGCGATCCTTGGCTCTTGATGACGATCTTGACTAATTACTCACGAGAGAGAGTCTTGAATTTGCGAGCAAAGTACATCAGAGCATCCTTTTCACGGACAACGATGTTCTTAAGCTCAACAAAGTACAGATTGTGGGTACCGAGCTCGTCTCTCTTGCAGATCTCGCCTTCTAATGATGAGATCGCGCCGGTGTTAACTGGCAGACCTAGCTTGCCACTTTCCCATGATGGGTCGGCAAAACGCTCTTCCATGGTGGAGCCCTTCATGCCTGCAAAGTGGGCAGCAACTTCTTCTTGAGAGTCAGACAGGACGTTAATACACATCTTGCCATTGCCCTGGAAGGCTGAGTTCATCTCAGACTTCTTGTTAACAGCTACTAATACAGTTGGAGGGGTGTCGGTAATGGACATTACTGCAGTTGCAGTGATGCCGCATTTACCTGCTTCACCATCGGTGGTGACCACGTTTACTGCAGCGGCCAGGTTGGCCATTGCATTTCTAAACTCAAGACGCATGCTCTCGGTGTCGTTAGTCATAGTTCTTCCCTAATTATACGAGGTCGCCGATTTTTACGAGATCGCAGTTGTTGTGGTAGATTGGGGTAGTCCAGCCCTTGCGATCGTAGTCAGCTAAGCAACGATCTACGAGGTCGGTCATCTCCTTCATGCAGCCAGAGGCCTTAGCCTGACGGAGAGTCTGCATACGGATTTCGTCTTGTGAGCCGGTGTAGTTGATCTCATAGAGCTCATGACGACCACCAAACTCTGAACCGATAGCATCCCACATTAACTTCAGGATCTTGATACGCTCCTCGAAGTCCATACCGTTAGAGCCACGTACGTACTTAGCTAAGTACTTCTCGATCTCTGGGTTCTCCATATCGCGGATAGAAGATGGGAGGTAAACCAGACCAGAGGTTAAGTTACGCTCAACAATGTTCTTGATCTTGGAGTAAGCCATTGGGGCCATTACA
>Garth_p1__coassemble_2440_pt1 | contig 7704 bp, 4 predicted proteins | sample Garth_p1__metabat2_high_PE_022 | metagenome-assembled genome bin Garth_p1
ATCGAGCAGCGTCTGACTAACAAGTGCCTGCCTGACTCTCCTCAGCGTATTGCTACTGATACCTCACAGAAGGTACCAGTGCGCTTTGGTGAGACCTTAAAGAACTATAAGAAGAAAGGCTTAGACGCAACAGAGCTTACCGCACTACCTCTGGCTATTGCTGGCTGGATGCGCTACCTCTTAGCTATTGATGATAAGGGTAATGCCTTTAGCTTATCTGACGATCCTCTTAATGAGGAGCTCACTTCCAAGATGGCTGGTATCAAGTTTGGCAATGTAGATAGTGTTGGTGACAAGCTCCATCCAATTTTAAGCAACCCAACTCTTTTCGGTGTTGACCTTTACTCTATCGGTTTAGGCACCAAGATCGAAGACTTATTCAAAGAGATGATCAGCGCACCTGGTGCTGTTCGCTCCACATTGATTAAATACTTAGGTTAATTCCTAACTTATTAACGATTCTATTGCAAACTACTAAGACTCGTGAGGCCCTTGCTGCAACTCTTAAACAAGTTGTAGCGAGGGCTTTTTTTTGATCCACAAACACCTTATCACTCCCCTCAAAATCCACCCCCGAACACCGCATTGCCCAGGCTCACTCATAATCAACACGCCATTCCATGTTGCCAAGCTTCATCACAATCCATCCGCCTATTCTATGTTTGCTAGGCTTACCATAATCCAACCGCCTATTACCTGTTTGCCAGCCTTCACAATGATCCATCCGCCTATTCCCTGTTTACTAGGCTTCACCATAATCCATCCGCCTATTCCGTGCTTGCAGGCTTCACCATAATCTAACCGCCTATTCCCTGTTTGCGCCAACATCCCTGTCACCACTAATGTCATGCATACGATATAGCAGCATGTACGACATCCAGAGAGAGGTAGATTTATTAATTTGATCGCACCAGGATTACTCTAAACGGCTTATAAATCACATCTTTTGTTGGATTTAGTTACGTATTGAAGTTTGATGTAGAGCAAATTTTTAAAACTTTCATGCATTGTGAAAATTTTTTCCATATAATAGATCTATAATCATCTTTGATTGATGAAAATTTGTAACATCGCCAAATTTATCTGATTTGTTACAACTTTTTGTCAAACACTGAGGGTAACTCCTCGAGAAAGGTTTCAATGCAAACTTCACAATACACAAAGTTTAATGTTACTCCTCTTTTGGCAGTAACCAATTTGTTTCAGGTCTTCATGCGGGCACTTTGATAACGTTCTATTCGCTTAGAACGGCTAGTTGAGTGTACTCGCTTCACTTATATGGAAACGCAGTATGCACATACTAGAAGCTCTCGAACAAGCTAAGCCTAATATGACCAAATCAGACCTTGCTGTGATGAACTACATCCAGGCCAAAGGTTTAGAAGTTTGTAATGCGCCTATCTCAGAGATGGCTAAAAGCTGTGGCGTCTCACATGCAACTATCACCAGATTTGTTAGAAAGTTTGGTTATGAATCACTGCAGGCTTTTAAGATTGCGCTAGCTAAAGAGGTCGGATCTGGTGAGAACATCGGACATCTGATCTCTGTGAACATTGCCTTAGATGAAAGTTCAGAGGACACAGTAAGCAAGCTTACACAGCTTATGACTGATACCATCAGACGGACTGCTAAAGGTATCGATCATAAGAGTCTTGCGCGAATTACCTCTTTCTTCTTTAAGGCAAACCGCGTGTACTTTATTGGCAAAGGTAATAGTGGCTTTGTTGCTGCAGACAGTGCCTTTAAGTTCAATCGCATTGGAATAGATTCACGTGCTTTTATTGAAACCCATGAAATGCTCATGATGTGTTCAATGCTCAAACGCCGTGATTTGCTCGTTGCTTTCTCTAACTCAGGAACAACTCCTGAGATCATCAAGGCCTGCGAGCTTGCTAAACAAGAAGGCTGCAAGATCTTCGGTATAACTGCTGACAAAGACAGTGCGCTAGCCAAGATGTCTGATGAGAGTCTCTTCTATGAGATCAGAGAGACGTTCTTAGACTCTGGCTCTATTTACTCTAAGGCTGCAGTTATTTTCATTATTGATCTTATTTATACCGAGCTTTGTAAAAAGCTAGGACAAGATGCAATTGATGCAAAACAAAAGACAGGCAGAGCGATCAGCGCTTTTTGCAATCCGCGTTTACTATCAGTTGCAACACTAGCCAACGAACTAGAGGATCACAATCATGCCCATAACGCTCAAGACGCTGATGAGCATGGTGATGCTGATGGCAAAGGTACACACTTTATGCGTAACCTACTCTATGCTGATGACTAGAAAAGCTCATAAGAAATGAGCTTTTATAACAATCATTAATCTTGCGCATACAAATGCCAAGCTAGGTTAACAAACAAGTTATATATCAGCCTCATATCAATGTGAGGGTGTATACTTAGCTGTAGACTGCCAAAAGGACTTTGCGCCATGTTTACTAACTAAACAGCAGTTGCAGCTGAAATTAAGTGACTAGGCTCTATGATCTTTTTAGATTCACATGCACACACAGTGCTATTAAGCTTTGTTACTTTAGCCGCCACTAAGATGCATGGTGAATTTATAATCACCAAGCTAGACGGCAGATTTCATTAGGCTTCACAACTATCAAGGTACTACGCTTATGTAGTCTTTAGTGCGCTGTAGATTGCCTGCTAAACTTTTTATGATTTTCGACTAGGAGATTAAAATGCGTATTTATCGTGCCAGCAACTATGAAGAGTTAAGCCGTAAAGCCGCAAACATCATTTCTTCTCAGGTTATCCTCAAGCCTGATTGCGTTTTAGGTTTAGCTACTGGCTCCAGCCCTATTGGCACCTACAAGCAGCTGATCGAGTGGTACAAGAAGGGCGATCTGGACTTCTCCCAGGTTAAGACCGTAAACCTCGACGAGTACCGTGGTCTTGGCAAGGAGAGCGATCAGTCCTACGTTTACTTCATGCACCACAACCTCTTTGACCACATCAACATCAAGCCAGAGAACATCAACCTGCCAAATGGTAAGAACCCAGACGCAGTTGCTGAGTGCAAGCGTTATGACGGCGTTATCGAGTCCATGGGCGGTGTAGACATTCAGCTCTTAGGTATCGGCCGCAATGGTCACATCGGCTTCAACGAGCCAGCTCCATCTTTCGAGCGTAACACCCACTGCGTAGACCTCACTGAGAGCACTATCGAAGCTAACAAGCGTTTCTTCGCTTCTGCTGATGATGTACCACGTCAGGCTTACACCATGGGTATCGGTTCCATCATGATGGCTAAGACCGTATTACTCATCGCATCTGGCAAGGACAAGGCTGAGGCTATTAAGAACACCATCCAGGGCCCAATCACCCCAGAGTGCCCTGCTTCTGTTCTTCAGTTACACCGCGACGTAATCATCGTTGCTGACGACGACGCTTTAAGCCTCGTTGACTAATGTCTAGCTAGACGCAAACTAAAGTCTAACTTTTCATTAAGGGCATCGTCCCTATCTAAAAGGCCCGTATCCTCCGATACGGGCTTTTTCATTTCAAAAAGAGCACTATGACAACTAGGCAAATACCTATAACTAAAAAGTGATCACTGGCTTTAGAGTTCCTACTACGTATCTGCTTGGTATAGGCCCGTAATAGCGGCTATCAAAGCTACCTGCATAGTTGTTAAGTAGTACAAGCTCATCTTTAGGCAGCACCATGTCCTGCAGCATTACAGGCATTGCCCGGCCCTCTCCATCCATTGCATAAGGCTTGCTGTTCTCAAGCAAGCTTCCATTGACGATTATGCCTTCTGAGGTAAATCTAACCTCATCACCATAAATCGCCTGAATATACTTTCCCACAGGCGCATAGCCACCCTTGCACTTGCCGCTGGCGATGTAATTGCGCTCATATGCAAGCTTAGCTACCTCATCTGGTAGGCACGCTAATACGAGCATGCCACGCTCTAGGCTATAGTCACTAGCTCTCTGAGCATAGCTGTCTGCCACCGCACTTTCACCCATGCTAAAGCTATCAGCTAAAGCAGCCGTGTCATTACTATCTGTAGCAGCCGTTTCACTACTATCTGTATCCGCCACTGCACTACCATCCAGCATAGCATCGCGGTTATCACTAAAGGCAAATGGGTTGAGTCCTGGCTTATGGATATAGGTAATTTTATACAGACCGTAAGGCAATGACTCGGACACATTAAAGTACAGCTGAAAATAACTGAGCGCAGCATTCATGGCTAGGCTTGCCACGAAGATAACTCCAGCCAAGACTATAAAGACCTTGCCTACAGTTGACCTTAAGCGCTTAGAAGGTGCGCTTTGGAGCTTATGGCTGTGGCTAGAGCTAGTGCTTCTGCTTGAGCTTGTGCTTGTGCTTGTGCTTGTGCTTGTGCTTGTGCTTGTGCTTGATGAATGACTTTCTGTGACTGCAGAGGCTTTGGTGGCAAGGTTAGTTGCAAGCTTAAAATTAGAGACAGCCTTTGAACGTCTAAATGGTCGATGTTGGTAAAACTTGGCGTTAAGGTGAGATTTGCTGCTTTTACGCGGTGTCAAAATCTTGAAGGGTGATTTAGAGGAGGTAAGCATTGATGCACTCTATGAGGAGGAAAGCGCACAGAACTTCGATTTGCCTTGCCAGGCTTGTATTTTAGGAGAATAACATCTCTTTAATATCAGGCAGCGTGATTAGCCTTGTGATTCGATGTTGCTTATCGGATCAAGCGCAATCTACCAAACAAGTCTACAAATTGAAGATATCTTCTATTTGGGATAGAGGTAGAGCTGTATTTGGAGTAAATGCTGTCGGAGTAATACATACCAACAGTCTAGTAAGGAAATGATCAAACCACTAATCAAAAAGATCAGTTATACCCATCAATAAAATGACAATGGAGTTTGAAGCACAAATCGAAGTTCTCAGCTTATATAGTTTATCATGCAAATCTTGTGACAACATATGCAATACATCAATTCTTATTGACACATTTTTACAAGTAGCTAAGCATACGGCTATTAAATAGCTATATACTGCCTATATGTTGCATCATTCCATGACAATTGACGAGAATTTCATGGCTCAAAATCGAATCGTCTGCCACTACAAACATAAAACATACCTAACTCAGCCATCGTGTTAAAACACGCTTGCCTACCGAAGTATTAACTAACATGGCAGAACTTGCCAAGCTTGCTGATATAGCTTTTAGTATTTGAGAAATTAAATACTGCTGTGACTTGACACCTCATCTCTTATTGGCGTATGAAAACTGCAGAGGATTGTGTACAGACGGATGAGATTTGGAGTGAGTTACGAGTGGGATGAGCAAAGTGCAGAGATATCTGCTCTTGGTGGGGTATTAGTGATTGTATAGTTAGCTATAGCTAACTATACGGGCAAAATAAAACAGACCGAAGTCTGTTTTATTTTTTAAGGACATCATCTAGACCACTAAAATACAGGGTTTGCACTGCCTAGCAGTGCTATTGCGCCATGGATGGCAATGACATAGCATTTACGCTCAATTCCATCCCTGGCACGAGTCGTCACCCTGCTTGTTGGGATAGAGAATGCGATCTAGTCGCGGCAAGCATTGAGCAATGCTAAGTAGCTCACCCTGTATTAATCGTTTCTTAATGAGCAGCAGGGGTATAGTCTGCTGCTCCATAGGTTTTCGTTGATAAACCTTAAGGACAGTCTGTAACACAGACCGTTTTAACAAATCGGTTTAAACCGACCTGTTATTAGAACTGGTAACGAACACCAGCGGAGAATACGTTCTCGGAGTAATCAGAACCAGCTAACTTGGCAAAGTTCTTGCCATTTGTGTCCTGATCATCATCGGTACCAGCATCGAAACGAGCCTCAGCCCATACGTTAACCTGTGGGTTGAGCTGCCAGTTTACGTATACAGGAACGGTCTTAGCCTCAGCCTTAGCATCGTCCTGCTTGTACTCCTGAACTAAGTAGCCAGTACGTGCAGAAATACCGTTAGCAAATGAGTAGCCAACTACAAACTCGTAACCAGTTACTGAAGACTTGTAGCCATCAGTGCCAGCTGCGATACCATTAATGTCAAACTCACGCTCGTGGTAAACAGCACCAACATAAGGGCCTAAGTTTAAGGAACCCCATGATAAGCCGATTGCATACTGATCATATGAATCGTAGTAGTAGGTGGTTGCAATGTTGTTGACAGTAGAGTCAGCAAAATTAACCTTCTCGTAACCAGCACGAACCTGGATTGGGCCGAATACAACATCAGGAGAGGTGTAACCCAGAGCTAAAGCAACACCATAATCTACGTCGGCATCTTCATCCTTTAACTGGTAAGCACCGTCAACCTGAACTTTAGAACCAGGTAACTCTACAGATGCACGAACATCAAAGCCATTGCCAGACCAGCTGTACATTGCCATAGCTTCACGCTTGTCGTCGTTACCAGCTAAGCCAGTGCAGCCCCAGTCGTCAAAAATATCGGTCTGCTCAATTGCATACTTGATTGCAGGCTCGAAAGTACCTAACTTAAACTGACCAGCCTGAGCGAAGTCAAAACCGATCCACATGTAACGAGCATCAAACTGTTGGTGATCATTACCATCGCTCATGTCCCACTCAGCCTTTGCAAAGGCAGCGATGTCGCCGTAAACCTGTGAGCGCATATCAAAGCCAAGACGACCTGAACCTACAGCAGTAGCGTTCTGTTCAGTTACACCATCACGGCCTGCGAAGTTAGCCTTGCCAACCTTGTCAGAGTAAACAACAGCCTGAACACGGCCGTAAACAGCTAAAGAGGTGCCGTCCTTGTCATAAACGGTAGCGGCAGAAGCGGTTGAAATTGAAGTAGCAGCTAAAGCAGCAACAGCTAAAGCTAAAAATGACTTCTTCATAATTTTTATCTATCCCAATTATCTTATAAAAAGAAAGTGTGAACGTGTTCTGTTCACGTGAGACACTATACCACTATTGAAAGAAAAATTTGCCACTATGACCAATTGAGTGACATAGCGTTTAAATTTACAAGCATGGCATTAAAACCAACTTATGTATAAACCGCTTATATTTGGGATTTAAAGGCACTTTATTGTCACCTATATACACAAACATTATTGCCATAAATGGCCATTGATGCTTGTATGACAACCATCGGTTTAACGTAGATTTTAGCCAAATCTTACAAAGCAAATTACGTTTAGCATGGCTATAAATGGCTTATACATAGAGTTTGTATCTTGTTTACAATCAAGTTTCGTGGGGTTCCATAAAAATTTGTGATGTAACGCAAATTTTTGACATCATTCATGACAGCAACGCCTTTTTAATGTCAATAAAAATGCTTTTGACTGTCTAAAGTTCCCTGGTTGCACATTTATGTTCCATGGCTGTCACAACTTGGGCACAAGAGTGCACGATTTTTGATGTCGAAACTCTTTATTTTTAACTCACATCGACACACACATATTGCTACTTTGTAGCTCTTTATTATTAGCGCACAGCTACACACATGTTGGTACTTTGTAGCTCCTTATTTTTAGCTCACAGTCACGCACATGTTAGTGCTTTGTAACTCTTTATGTTTAGCCCACATCGACAAACATGTTGGTGCTTTGTAAGTCTTTTTATGGTTCTTGTTTATCTTTGGGCTGTAGTGTCGTGTACTTTTTTGGCTGCATCTAAAGTTTGTTGAGGGTTGATGGTGTCCTGTAGTTGATTCTCAAAGGTACCGCCGCCTACTGC
>Garth_p1__coassemble_2490_pt1 | contig 7549 bp, 4 predicted proteins | sample Garth_p1__metabat2_high_PE_022 | metagenome-assembled genome bin Garth_p1
GGCAACTGCAGCCAAGAAGGTAGCTACTACCAAGGCTGCTGCAAGCAAGGCAACTGCAGCAAAGAAGACAACAGCCACTAAGGCTACTACAGTTAAGAAGCCTGTAACTAAGGCAAGTGCCTCTAAGAATTCAGTAAAGTCAGCAGCTAAAACTGCTGCACGCAAAGCAGCTCCAAGCGCTAAAAAGAGCACTTCAGAGAGCAGCAAATAGGGATTGAATATGATTGCTTTTGCTATTCATGAGTTATTGCGACTTGCTCAAGGCGAGCTGCACATAGGAACAAAGGCTGCCCAAGAGGGTATGGATAGAAACCAAGTAATTGAGTTTGTATCCACTTCCTCTAAGGACATTAACAACGATAAAACCTTGTTTGTTCCTTTAAAGGGTGAGCGTTTTGATGCCCACGACTTCATCGGTGATGCTATTTCAAATGGCGCAAAGATTATTGCCTCATCTCGTAGTATGGATGAACTTAAGGCATCATTAGGCGATGACGCTTCAAAGCTTGATGAGGTCATGGTCTTAGAGTGTAAAGACACCTTACGTTTGCTTGGCTTAACTGGCCAGATCGTGCGTTGCAAAGCAAAAGCATTAGTCTGCGCAATTACTGGTTCTTGCGGTAAGACCACCGTTAAAGAGATGACTGCGTCAATCTTAAGCGAGCTTGGTAAGACACTTTATACCGAAGGTAACTTCAATAACGATGTGGGTGTTCCTTTAACCTTACGTCGTTTAGATGATTCTTATGACTTTGCAGTAATCGAGCAGGGTGCTAGCCATCTTGGCGATATTGAGCGTACCTGTGAGTTTGTAAAGGCTCAATACGCACTCATCACCAATGTAGGCGAGGCTCATATTATGGGCTTTGGCTCTCGTGAGGGTGTATATAAGGGCAAGTCAGAAATCTTAGATAGCCTCTTTGATCGTTACCGTCTACCTGAGCAATATGAGCCATATGATGCTGAGGCTGCTGCTAAAGCATATGTTGATGGCATTAAGGCAGCTCGTGAGCGTACCTTACATCAAAAGGGCTCTTCATCTGTTGAAGACGTAGTCTCTCGTGCCGCAGCTCACGCAAATGAGTTTTCAAATAAAGGCGGTTTCCCAACTTCAACTCCACCCGTAATGAGCATGGGTCATGGCCATGGCATGCCTCACGGCCATGGAGGTGGTCACCCACCAATGGGTCACCCAGGCGGCCATCCTCATATGGCTGGACATGGTGGTGGCTGTCCTATGGGCCATGGTCACGGCGGTGGTCATCCTCCAATGGGCCATCCAACCGGTCATCCACATGCTGGTGGTCACCCACATATGGGTGGTCATCCAATGGGTCATCCAGGTGGCCATGAGGGCGGTTGTCCAGTTGACCATAGCAAGATGGCAGGTCATCCACATGCCAGTGGTCACCCACATATGGGCGGTCATCCAATGGGACAAGCAGGTGGCCATGAGGGCGGTTGCCCTGTTCATGGTCATAAGGCTGATATGCTGCCGCCAGGACATCCAAAGATCGATTTAACCAAGATCATGGGCGCTCATGGTGCTGATGATGCTGGTATTGCCGCAGCTGCTGCTGCAGCTGGTTGTCCTTTCCATTCTGGAAAGATGGGCAAGAGTGCCTATGAGGCTCCTAAGGCACCAAAAGCTCCTAAGCACTCTAACAAGCCATGTGCACAGATAGAGCCTTATGCCGAGCCAGGAACCGCCATTGTTCCAAGTGATAGCGAGTGGTTTGCCTCTTGGAAGCGTGACTACGAAGCTTATATGAAGGCAGGTCGTTTACTGTCATTTGGCGAGTCTGACGAGTCAGACATGCAGGTAAGTGAGATTGAGGCTAGCACTAATGGTTTAAGCTTCAGACTGCATAGCAATGATGAGCGCTTTAAGATTGATGAGAAGATCACCATCAATGCTTTAGGCCGTCATAACGCCATTAATGCAGCCGGTGCGGCTTTACTATCCATGGTCATGGGTGCTAAAGCTAGCGATGTAGTTGCAGGTCTTAGCAATACGCAAAATATGAAGGGACGTTTAACCCCAATTGAGGTCAATGACTCTTTGACTTTGATTGATGATGCTTATAACGCCTCATACAATGCAGTAATTGCAGCAGTTGATACTTTAAGCACCTTTAATGGCTCTAAGGTACTCGTCTTTGGCGATATGGGTGAACTTGGCAATGCTGAGGTTGAGTTACACGCAGCTGTTGGCGCTCATGCTAAAGACAAGATCGATCAGCTCTTATGCATTGGTCCTCTCTCACAGTACTCAGTAAAGGAAATGGGACGTAATGCGTTGCACTTTACTGACCACGATACGTTAATTACCTTCTTGAAGAACTACCTTAAAGAAAAAGCTGATCAACATGAGCATACTACCTGTTTGGTAAAGGGCTCTCATGCTATGCAAATGGACAAGGTAGTATCAGCACTTAAAGATTACACCAAGCTCTAGTATTTGAGCTTGTGTACACAAGAGGCCCTGCTATATGCAGGGCTTCTTTATGAATATAGGACTTAGGGAAAGTACAACGGCAAGTTAACGACCAGAGTACTTAAATTAAGAGCAGCCTGACTTGATGTTAAGTTATTTTGTCAGAGCTGCGCTACTGAGCGTCGAGCTGTCAGCTCGATAGTGGAGAACTAAACATGCTCATTATGCTCGCTGAATGGCTAAGCCAATATGTGCCAGCTTTTCGCGTTTTTGAATACTTAACCTTTAGAGCAGTGTGTGCCTTGCTAACTGCATTGACCATTTCTTTATGGCTTGGTCCAAAGACTATTGAACGTCTGCAGATGTTGCACTTTGGTCAGGTAATTAGAAAGGATGGCCCTGAGAGCCATCTTAAGAAGCAGGGTACCCCAACTATGGGTGGTATCTTGATTAACTCCACCATCATGCTGACCATTTTATTATGGGCTCGTTTAGACAATATTTATGTGTGGTACACCTTAGTTACAGTCTTAGGCTATGGCCTCATTGGTTTTGCTGATGACTACTTAAAGGTAGTACGCCATGACCCACAAGGCTTGAGAGCTAAGTACAAGTATTTCTGGCAATCAGCTATCGCCTTAGGCTTAGGCTGCTGCATCTATGGCTTTGCTCAGTCTCCAGCTGAGACCACCTTAGTAGTGCCTTTCTTTAAAGAGTTCATGCCTGATATTGGCTTCCTTATCATTCCTCTGGCTTACTTTGTAATCACTGGTTCATCTAACGCGGTTAACTTAACCGACGGTTTAGATGGTCTGGCTATTTTGATTACCATTACTGTAGCAGCAGGTTTGGGCATCATCGCTTGGGCTACTTCAAACTATAACTTTGCACAGTACCTGTACATTCCTCATGTGCCTTTGGCATCTGAGTTGGTAATTGCTTGCGTGGCTATCATCGGAGCTGGTTTAGGCTTCTTATGGTTTAACACCTACCCAGCTGAGATGTTCATGGGTGATGTAGGTTCCTTATCTTTAGGCGCTACATTAGGTATCATTGCTGTGCTCATTCGTGAGGAGTTCTTACTCTTCATTATGGGTTTCATCTTTGTTGCCGAGACCTTAAGCGTTATTTTACAGGTTGGTTCATTCCGCCTGAGAGGTACTCGTATTTTCCGTATGGCTCCAATCCACCACCACTTTGAAAAGGGTGGTTGGCCAGAGCCTCGCGTGATCATCCGCTTTTGGATTATCACTATCATCTTAGTACTCTTAGGCTTAGTAACCTTAAAGTTACGTTAAGCCAGCTAAATGAGATTGGTTTTTGTTGCTTTAGACCATGGCCAGATTAGGGCCATGGGATAAGTTAATCTTTATGTCATAGGCGCTCACAAGTGGAGCGGAGATTCAAAATGGACAAATTTCAGGGTAAAAAGGTTGCAGTTGTAGGTCTTGGTATCTCCAACATTGCTGTGATTTCATATCTGCTCAAGCACGACTTAAAGCAGCTGTCTGTTTTTGATACCCGTACAAATCCACCACATGCTGAGGAAGTACCTCGCGGTGTTGATATCAACTTTGGTCCTTTAAACGCTGAGCACTTAAGCTCTTATGACATGTTAGTGGTAAGCCCTGGCTTATCCATCAACACCAAGGAGATTAAGGCAGCTGCAGATGCAGGTGTCGAGGTAGTAGGCGACGTTGAGCTATTTGCTCGTGAGGTTAAAGCTCCAGTAGTTGCAATTACTGGTTCTAATGGTAAGTCCACTGTAACCGCTTTAGTTAGCTACATGTTTGAAAAGGCCGGTATCAAGGCAGCAATCGGAGCTAACTTTGGTAATGCCGTCTTTGACATTCTTTCAGATAGCAATGAGGCCTATGTTTTAGAGCTGTCATCTTTTGAACTTGAGACTACCTCAAGCTTAAAGCTTGCAGCCTGTGTAAATCTCAACGTATCTGAAGATCACCTTGATCGTTATGATGGTGATATTGAGAAGTATGCTGAGGCTAAGCGCCGTATCTTTGCCCACTGCGAGAAGATTATCGTTAACCGCGATGATAAGCGTACTTATCCAATCAAGGATGAAGAGAAGCAGCATATCTACGCTAGCTTTGGCCTAAATAATCAAGAGTATGGTCGTGAGGTTACTGAAAACACCGTGTACCTGTGCGTAAACGGTGAGCGCATTATGGATGCTCGTGACCTTATTATCTGCGGTACTCACAATGAGTTAAATGCATTAGCAGCTATGGCTTTAGCTGATGCAGCTGGTATTCCTCGTGATGTACAGATTCAGGCCTTAAAGACCTTCAATGGTTTAGAGCACCGTTGTCAGTTAGTGCGCATCCTTGAGGGTGTTTCTTACTATAACGACTCTAAGGCTACTAATGTTGCATCTGCAGAGGCAGCTATTACAGGTCTGAGCTCACGTCACAAGAATGGCATCTTGCTCCTGGCAGGCGGTATTGGTAAGGGTCAAGACTTTAGTCCATTAAAGCGCTATTTAGGCAAGGAGATTAAGAAAGTCTTCTGCTTTGGCCGTGATGCCGATAAGCTCTTAGCTTTAGATAAAGAGCGCTGTGTGAGCGTTATGAATATGCGTCAGGCCCTGCGCATGGCAAGTGAAGAGGCTAGCGATGGTCAGGCTATTTTATTAAGCCCTGCATGCGCCTCTTTAGATCAGTTCAAGGGTTTTGATGAGCGCGGCCGCGTCTTCGTTGACTTAGTTAATTCCATTAAGTAATCAAGCTTAAGCTTAGGCTAGTATCACTTAGCCATTGAAGTTTGTTTTAGCTATCTAGCTTTAGTTATATATGGCTAGATAGTAGTCGTTCTCCTATACTGCTTTGCCTCTAGATAGGTGCTATAGCCATGTCAGAACATAAGTTCAAGATTGATCAACACACTAAACACGTCGTTCACTTCGATCGCGTCATTATCTTTACTGCGTTGTTGCTGATCTTGATCTCTATCGTGCTGATTTCATCTGCTTCAGTACAAGAGGCATTTACCACTAAAGGTGACTCTTACTATTATTTCAAGCGTCAATTAGTCTTTGTCTCCGTGGCTGTAGTATGGGGGCTATTGATGACATCAATCCCCTCCAAAGCGTGGTTTGATGCGGCCTTGCCCTTACTAGGTATAGCCTTGTTCTTGATGGTGCTAGTGCTCATCATAGGACGTGAGGTTAATGAGGCTAAGCGCTGGATTGCTATAGGACCAATTAATTTACAGCCAGCAGAAATCTTGAAGCTGGTGTGGATTATTTACTTCTCTAGCTATGCTAGCCGTAAGATTGAGATGGTGCGTCACGAGAAAGCAGGCTTTATTAAGCCAATGATGTTCTTAGTGGGTATTTCATTCTTACTCTTGCTGCAGCCAGACTTTGGTTCCTTAGTAGTAGTGACCGCCATTACCTTCGGTATTTTGTTTGTAGCTGGTGCAGGTCTATTAAAGTATCTTATTACACTGTGCTTTGTGGCTGCTGCTGGCGGCCTTATGATTATCTTCCAGCCGTACCGTATTGCACGTGTGACCTCCTTCTTAGACCCATGGCAAGATCGCTTTGGCTCAGGCTATCAGCTTACCCAATCTCTAATGGCATTCGGTCGAGGTGGTTTAACTGGCGATGGTATTGGTAACTCTATCCACAAGTTAGGTTATTTGCCTGAGGCACATACTGACTTCATCACTTCAATCTTGGGTGAAGAGTGTGGCTTTATTGGCGTATGCTTTGTGATTTTCTTAGAGTTCATCATTGTTACAAAGGCTATTATCTTAGCCACACGCATTTTACGTCAGAGAGCTCAGTTCCAAGGCTATGTGGCCTTTGCGATTGGTTTATTCTTCTGTTTGCAGACTGTAATTAACATAGGTGCAGCCTCAGGTGGTCTGCCAACTAAAGGTCTTACATTGCCATTGGTATCTTATGGTGGTTCATCCTTGGTAGTCTGTATTTGGGCAGTGGCCATACTTTTGCGCATCGATTATGAATGGCGTACAGAACAGCTTGGCGAGTTTAAATACAATAATTAGCTTGTATAGGCGAGCCTAAGTAATACGCAGCAAGTTGGGCTCTTAATTGAATCTGTAGAAGTAATGGTCTAAGTCATATTGCTACAGTAAGAATTATGGATACTTAACTGAGTAGCACTTATCTAAGGTAAGTGAAAATTAGGACAAAATCATTAGAGGGTACTATGAGCAAGAGAGTTTTAGTCATGGCTGGCGGCACCGGCGGCCATGTATTCCCTGCAATGGCTATCGTAAAAGAGCTGCAGTCACGTGGCCATACTGTTGAGTGGCTCGGTACCCGTGGCCGTATTGAAGAGCGTGTAGTACCAGCTGCAGGCATTAATATTCACTATATTGATGTCAAAGGTGTGCGTCGTAACGGCATTATGTCTTTGTTAAAGGCTCCGTTTATGGTGATGCATGCTGTATCTCAGGCCAAGAAAGTCATTAAAGAGTTTAAGCCAGATGTGGTTATTGGCTTTGGTGGCTATGCTTCAGGACCTGGTGGTGTTGCAGCCTCTTTAAGTGGTATTCCGCTTATTTTGCATGAGCAAAATGCAGCTGCAGGCTTAACCAACCGTTTGTTATCCCGCTTTGCCTCTAAGATCTTACTCGGCGTGGGCAATGCCTTTAATGGCCCAAAAGTAGAAAGTGTAGGTAATCCTGTACGTTCTGAGATTCTTGCCTTGCATAGTCAAGAGCGCAGCTTTGAGCGCGAGGATGGTAAGACTCGCATCTTGGTAATTGGCGGTTCATTAGGCGCAGTTGCTTTAAATAAAGCAGTGCCAGCAGCTTTAGAAGACTTTAATGACAATGAGGTCAGTGTCTTCCATCAGTGTGGTAAAGACCGCTCAGAGGAAACAGCTCAGCTCTACAAGAATGTAAAGTGCGAGTTTGTAACTTCAGACTTTGTTGAGGATATGGCCTCTGCCTATCGTAATGCCGACTTAATCATCTGTCGTGCGGGCGCTTCTACTGTCTCTGAGGTGAGCGCAGCAAAGCTACCTGCTATCTTTGTTCCGCTGCCAACTGCTGTAGATGATCATCAGACCAAAAATGCCCAGTCTTTAGTTTCAGTTGGCGCAGCAAAGCTGCTTCCAC
>Garth_p1__coassemble_3116_pt1 | contig 6240 bp, 3 predicted proteins | sample Garth_p1__metabat2_high_PE_022 | metagenome-assembled genome bin Garth_p1
TCCACTGTTCACCACAGCTTGCTTTGCCTTAAACAAAAGCGTTAGTTGCATTATTGCTGTTTTTCTATAGCTAGAACTTAGAATGGTCTTATAACAATGCAAAACGGTCTGAGCTGAGGTATCAGGATTTTCCTGAACCAAGGCGTCAGACCGCATTTATGGAGCAATCGCGACAAGGTGGTTTGGATTGCTTTTTTTTCAAATACTTAAAGTGTTTGTTGGCTACTTAGCTTCGTTTGTCTGTGCTACTTGCTCTACTTCATTGCTATTTTGTTGTTCTGACCAGAGTTTTTCGAGAGCCTCTTGGTCATGGAAGATTGGAGCAATAGCGCTGAACTTATGGTCGTAGTTATCAATAGGACTCAGTCCTTGACGCTCACGCTGATAGCTTTCGATTACTGCAGGTAAATAGGCTTCCCATAATGGAGGCTCAATAGCAAAGACCTCTTTAATCTTTTCACAGCTAAGGCGGCTATCAAATGGACGCTTGGCTTTGGACTTAAACTCTTGACTACTGATTGGCACAACCGAGACTTCATGAGGGATAGCATTCATCTTGATTGCATGATCGAATATAACTCTAGCAAACTGATCCCAGGTAACTGCGTCAAAGCCACAGTAGTGGTAAATACCCCACTCATTAAAGTCTTTGTCATCAAGAAGTCTATCTGCAATCTTGGCAATACAGTCTGCTAAAGATTGGGCTGGAGTTGGATTACCTAATTGATCGCACACTACAGCAATCTCAGTTTGCTCTTGTGCCATGGTCAGCATGGCCTTTACAAAGTTGCTGCCAAATCTACCGAATATCCATGAGCTTCTTAAAATGATGTACTTGCACAAAGAGTTTTGTACATAGGTCTCACCCTCAATCTTGCTCTTTCCGTAAATGCACTCAGAATTTACTGCGTCATCTTCATTATGAGGGTAGTTCTTATCATCATCAAAGACGTAGTCAGTTGAAATATGGATAAGCGGGATGTCATTGGCGTGAGCTGCAATAGAGAGATTTCTTGCACCAATGGCATTAACGTTATAAGCCTGAGCAATTTCTTCTTCAGACTTCTCTACATTAGTAAAAGATGCTGCATTGATAATCAGATCAGCTTGGCTCTCTTCAATAGCACTGAGCACAAAATCTTTATTGGTGATATCTAAAGTACTGTGATTAGCTGAGACAACCTTATGTCCTTTCTTGAGTAGCTCAAACTCAATCTCAGTTCCAACTTGTCCTTGAGATCCGGTTAAAAAGATTGTTGCCATGCTTATATATCCGTGAACAGCTACTACTTATGATCCCTCAAGCACATGCATGAGGTTCCCACCTTTACTTATGGGTATGGCATCAGGCGCTGCCTACTAACTTATTACAATTTAGTCACATTAATAGCTTGTGCCTGAGTACATCACAAGAAAAGAAAGTGTTTTCTACCTAGCCCAGCTTCGTACGCTTGTGCATAGTAGTGGGCTAGTCTGTACTAAAAGTTTTTGCTTACCTTGCCTTTAGTATTTTTTACTCAGCCTTTTGAGATTTGTCGTCTTGGCCTAAAGCCACTAACTCAACTAAAGCCTTGGTTACCTCAAAGCTTGCATGCAGTGAAGGCACAGGCAGGCACTCGTAAATACCGTGGCAGTTAAGAGGGCCGGCGAAGATATTTGGACATGGCAGACCACGGCAGCTTAAGTTAGCACCATCGGTACCGCCACGCACCTTCATCTCAGTAAGCTTGATATTGGCACGGTCAAATGCAGCACGGCAGTAGTTTACGATGGCTGGTGACTCTTTAAGTACAGTCTCCATGTTCTCGTACTGCTTAACAAAGATTGCCTCACAGGAACCTTGGCCATACTTCTCGTTAATCTTATCTACGGCCTGCTCAACAAAGGCATGACGACGTTCTAAGCCATCCTTTTCAAAGTCTCTTAAGATCATCATGAGTTCAGCTTGCTCTACATTACCCATGGCATCATGCACGTGGTAGAAGCCTTGCTCATCTTTAGTAGTCTCAGGAGACTCCTCGTGAGGCATAAGGTCGATAAAGTCAGTCATCATCTTGATGGCGTTCTTCATCTTGCCATAAGCAACTGCAGTATGTACTACCTTGCCATGGAAAATGATCTTGGCACCTTCAGCATTGAAAGTAGCAATGTCTAATTCGCCACGCTCGCAACCGTCGATGGTTACTGCAAAGTCACAGTCAATAGTCTCAATATCCAAGTACTTAGTAGATCTGCCAATCTCCTCATCAACAGAGAAGATAATGGTGATTGGGCCGTGAACAATACGATCATCAGCAAGACGCTCAGCTAAGTGCATGAGCACAGCAATACCGGCCTTATCGTCACCGCCTAATAAAGTAGTGCCATCGGTTACAACAATGTCTTCGCCTAAGTGGTTAGCAAGCTCTGGTGAAATGTTGTGATCGATAATGGCACCGCTATCAAGCTCAATACCCTCGCCTTTATAAGCAGTAACTAAAGAAGGCTTTACACCATCTGATGAAGCATCAGGTGCGGTATCTAAGTGAGCAAGTAAACAGAGCTTCTCTTTATTCTCGTAGCCATTGGTAGCTGGAATACGGGTGATGATAACACCCTCTTTAGTCTGAATAGGCTTTAACTTCAGCTTAGAAAGACGGCTTAATAAGTGAGCGCCTAAACGCAGCTGACCAGCACTTGATGGCTTGTCTTGGCTAGTAAAGTCAGCACGGGTGTCGTAGTCTAACAGTCCTACAAACTGCTTGAGTAAATCATCTTCCTGAACCTTCAACTCCAGAGCTTTAACATCACCCTTTTGCATTTGCTTCCTTCCTGTTAGCCAAAATTAATGATAAACACCTAAGCGTATCAGCATCTTATTGCATCAAAGTTTACTAAAAGTAAGCCTTCTAGATTGCCCAAGCCTAGTTAACCTTTGAAAATCTTCATCTGCCAAGACTGCAACACGTCAGTCAGAGCTAGTACAAGATCGAGAGCATCCTATTATTTTAATCGATTGAGCTCAAAAGATCTTTCTTGTGATTTTTTATAGCCATTACAGACACGAAAAAGCCACACTCAATGAGAAACTGTAGCTTTTAGCAGTGACACTTTCTGTTACAAAGAACACCTCAAAGTCTTAACTTAACTTCTTAAGCTCCGAGGGCCTCGCTCAGACCAAACTCAAACCAAGATCATACCTAGCTCATAGCAAGGTCATATCAATCTCAGGGCAAGAGCATACTCAGTGCATACTACGCTCATAGAGATCCTTCTTTATGAGCGGAGTAGCTAGTCAGAATGCAGAGCCGTCTCTATAGGCATATTAGTAGTCTGATTAGATCATTCTTGCTTGATCTTGAGTTAGTGTTACTCGCGGGCTAAGGCATCAATTGGATTGAGTCTTGATGCAGAGCGTGCTGGCATAAAGCCAAAGACAATACCAATTACTGATGAAGTCATTACTGCAGCTATAACTGAAGTTAGAGAGTATGACAGCACTATGTTTGGTGCAAAGTGCATGATGAGGTGACCTGCAATATATGACAGGACTACGCCTAAGAGGCCACCAATGAGACATACCATCACCGCCTCAATTAAAAATTGCGAGAGGATGTCTCCACGTCCTGCGCCAACAGCCATACGAATACCAATTTCTTTAGTACGCTCAGTTACTGATACGAGCATGATGTTCATAACACCAATGCCGCCCACCACCAAAGAAATAACAGCAATAGCCGAGATCATTAAGGTGAAGGTACGGGTAGCATTTTCAATTGACTTCATAATGGTATCTGATGATTGCATAAAGAAGTCTTCTCTACCATGACGTGTCACCAAGATAGACTTGATGGCATGCTCTGCCACTGGTGCTGCAAAGCCATCGTTAATTCTAAGCACGATAGACGACAAATAGTTTTGGTTTACTAAGCGTGTCATTACCGATGTATATGGTATGAACACTGTTGGATTAGTGCCACGAATTACCCAAGAGTCACTCTTTGCTAGTACTCCAATAACTCTAATTACCACCTTGCCAATAATGATGGTCTTCCCAAGTGGGTCTTCAGTAGCAAAGAAAAGCTTGGCAGTGTTATCGTCAATCACACCAACCTGAGCGTTACTCTTAAGCTCTATCTCGTTAAACAAGCGTCCTTTTTTGAGCTCTAAACCATAGACCCTAAACATCTCACTTGAGACACCTTGAATCGTGGCATTGGCCTCTTTTTGTCCACGTCTAAGCAAGGCATTAGTTTGCACCGTGGCCGATACCGAATCGACAAATGGCTGTCCTTGCAGTGCATTTAAGTCACGCGGTGTCAGCGTCTGTATGCGTCCTCTTCTAACATCACCCATTCTTTGTCCTGGATAGACAGTAATGGTGTTAGTGCCCATAGCTGCAATGTTGGAAATAATCTGCTCTGATGCACCACGTGCTAGCGCCACCACAGTCACCACAGCCATAATGCCAATGATAATACCAAGCATGGTCAGCAAGGTACGCATACGATTAGACAGCATTGCTCTATAGGCCATCACAAAGGCCTCTTTAAACCTATCTGTATAGGCATGCAACTTAAAGAGCCATGGATTACCTTTAGAGCCATAAGCAAATAGAGTATCTGCAGTCTCTTGAGTACTCGTGCTTGTTCTAGCTGCAGTGGTGTTGGTAGCTACCCTGCTGTATTGCACATCACGCTCGTTATGACTTGACGCATGCTTGCTAGGAGCATGGGTTTGCGGTTCATGGGTGCTTGTTGGATTGCCGCCTTGTGCATTGGCGCTTGACTCATCATGACTTGCGGCTTGCTTGCATGCTTGTGTGTCTTCATTGGAGCCATCCATATGCAGCTCAAACTTGGCAGGATGTTCATTGATGATATCGGATGTAATAGAGCCATCTTCAATGGAGATTACTCGCTTGGCACAAGCGGCGATGCGTGGATCGTGAGTAACTATGATGACGGTATGGCCTTGTGAGTTGAGCTCTTGCAAGGTGTTCATCACATCACGGCCTGACTTTGAATCAAGCGCACCTGTAGGCTCATCGGCCAAAATAATACGGCCACCATTCATCAGTGCTCTTGCAATCGAGACACGCTGTTGCTGACCGCCTGAGAGCTGCGCAGGACGATACTCAGAGCGATGTGAAAGACCTAAATCCTCAAGGAGCTTAAGCGCCCGCTCATCACGCTTTTTCTTAGGTACACCTGCATAAACCGATGGAACTTGTACCTTCTCTCGTGCACATAAATGACCAAGTAAGTGGTAGCGCTGGAAGATAAAGCCAAAGAAATCACGGCGTAAGGAAGTGAGCTCATCATGCAACATATTGTGGGTATCTTTACCCATAACAAAGTAATTGCCTGAGCTTGGTGTATCCAAACAGCCAATGATATTCATGAGGGTAGATTTGCCTGAGCCTGATGGACCAATAATGGCCAGCATTTCGCCCTTACGTACACTAAGATTAATGCCGTGCAGTACCTCTACTTCTGAATCTCCGGACATATATGCACGGCGTACATTTTTAAGCTCAAGCAGCACTTCAGAGCATGCTAAGCGCTGATCTAATGACTCTGCGCTTTTATCAGATGAAGCTATCTTAGTTGAGAAGGCCATGCTCTATCCTCATGCTCTAAAGATTGATTAGTTTGCAAAAACACTACACTGCTTAACCAAAGCATAAAACTTGATTTTGCTTATATATCCAAAACTCATTTAGCTGAGTGTCCTTAGTACGCAAAACTCATTTAGCTGAGTGTGCCTTAGTACATGCGTGGGCCACGTGTGCGTGCCTTACTTGCCTTGCCGGCAGCAGATGCCACATCCTCGCCAATAATGATAGGAGTGGAGGTATCAAAATCTTTAGATAAAATCTGCACGTACTGATCGTCACGTATGCCTAATTTGACGCTTTGGGCTACGACCTCAGCGCCGTCTTTGAGCTGATAAATGGTTGCACTTCCATCAGGCCCTTCATTTTGCACGGCTGCAAGCGGTACCACTACTGCTTGCTTGGCGTCAGCTACCGTAATCTCCACCTCAGCTGTCATATCAATACGCAATAAGCCCTCTTTGTTATCAACATCAAGCTGAGCGTTGTAGTAAACGGCGGTATCAGTTGATGTTGCAACATTATTGTTGGTAGTTGCAGCAGATGCAGGTGCTGGATCTACAGATAAAAGCTGGGCATCAAAGTAACGACCTGGTAGACCTAGAATGGTAAAACGGGCCTGCATTGGAGGCTTTACCTTAACC
>Garth_p1__coassemble_3165_pt1 | contig 6157 bp, 2 predicted proteins | sample Garth_p1__metabat2_high_PE_022 | metagenome-assembled genome bin Garth_p1
AAAGATAGCAGAACCAATGGCATACATTACCAGACCTGCAACAAAGCCAATCAGGGCAATAATGAGAGACTCGATAATAACAAGCTTGTAAATATCGGACTCAGAGTGGCCCATGAGACGCAAGAGCACTAAGTTACGCTTGCGAGCACGTAAGGAGCTGAGCATAAGGCCGCCTAAGGCAATGGAGCCACCGGCAATGGAAACTGAGGCAATAACACCGAAAACGAAGTTTAAGACATGCTGAATTGCCTTAACATTTTCAATATCTTTAACCTTGGAGCTAACGTTAAGCTTCTTGCTCACTAACAAATAGTACAGCGGGATGACGCTATCAACGTCTTTAGCGTACAGACGAAACTTTGCATAATAACGCTTACCCTCACGCTCATAAGATCCATCAGAGATCAGCGCAGGGTTATAACCATTACGATAGTCATCAATGGCATTGATAAGATCTTTACAGACCATAATGGTGTCGTCACGCACAAAGCGCTCAGAGATAATGCCACGGATTACCAAATCCTTTTTGACTGCCTCACGTACGCTATTCATGGTGCGTGACACCATGATGCTAATGGTATCGCCTACCTTTAACTTACGGTCAACAGCCACAGCCTCACTAATAAAGACTTCGCTATTTGAAAGATCATGCTCTTTATCGGTAAATGGGATTTTTGATCCTAAGACCACAGGATCGCCAAGCGCTGTTGGCAAGACGCTCATGCGCTTAACTCCTCCTGGAAATTTAATATCTACCAGTGCATTTAAAGCGGTGATCTCAGGTACGACAAAGCCAGTTTCTTTATGTGAACGCAGCATCTCAAAGAAATTATCATCAAGGCGATATGAGGTATCTAAAGTTAAAGATAATACGCTTGGATCATTAACTAAATTATCCTCAAGCTCACTTAAAATACCGTGTCTTAATGAGAAGAGCAGTAATAACGGAGCAATGATGCATGCAATAGCCGTAATCTGACAGAAGTTCATCAAACGGTCATAGTTGAGTTCTTTTAAAGCGATCTTAAAAAGCATCTTAACTACTTACGCTCCCTTTCAAATGCACCATCATTAGTAGCAGCCGATGCCCCACCAGCGCTGCCAACACCACTTGCATCGGCACTAGCATCTGCGTTGCCAACACCACTTGCATCTGCACTCGCATCTGCATTAGCTGCATCTTGCTGCTGTACTGCAGCATGCTCTTTTGCTGCATCAGGCAAGCTTAGTTTGCCTGTGCCGACCTCGCTTATGAGACCATCGGAACCTACGCTGATAGTACACATCTGTGCTGATGAGCTACTGTCGAGATCACTATCGTCAAAACGTGGACCACCGCGCTTAGAGGAGGTCAGAGAGTTATCATCAACTTCGTCATTGTGCTGGCCTTTAAGCTTGTTAGCTGGGGTGGTGTAGTAAGTAATACGGCCCTTAGCTGAGTACAGATGACCAAGCTCGTCATAGAGGATCTCAATACCTGCTGTATCTGAGCTCATAAGCTCATTACCACCTGCCTCAGTCTTAATGGCATCAGAAAAACCACCAACACGATGCATGGAGGAGCTTGGCATTGGACTTAGAGTTACGCCACTTGAGGCCATGCTATGAGAGCCTGCCTTACTGTAGGTATTGTGGAAAGTGTTAAACGAGCGACCGGCAAACTGTGAGCTGTAAATATGCGGCGCTGACGGAAAATCAACAGGACGGCCAGTGTACATGGCGTTGATACTATGGTCAGCAGTATTAGCATTGTCGTAGAAGGTAAAGACAGAATACTCAGAGTGTGATCTTACTGAGTCATAGACATAGCGGGTATAACGCGCTGCAGCTTTGAGATCGTGAGTAATGAGCAAAATGGAGATGCCAGACTCTTTGGCGATCTCATCGATAATCTGGAAGAGATTTGCAGCATTATCTGGATCTAAAGCCGAAGTTGGCTCGTCGATTAATAATAAACGTGGCTTATGCGCAATAGCACGTAAGAACAAAGCTCTTTGACGCTGACCAATGGATAATTGCTCAGGGAGCTTATCTAAATGATTGTACAGTCCAATGCTCTTAACGTGAGGCATTAACACCGCCATCATCTCATCGACCATGGCCTGGTTTTCTTTGTTGGTGATGGTAATGCGATTGGCAGTACTCTCTTTTGGAGTTAGCTCAGCTTGAACTAAGGATTCGGCACTGAGTTTACGCTTATCACGTGGAGTGAACTGTCCTGCTGCATGAGAATCATAGCTATCTGCTGAAACTGATAGCTGCGCTGCTGCTAATCGAACTCTCATGCGATCTTCATCTTTAAGATGAGTTTCGCTTGCGGCGCTATTATTATCGCTAAAAGATAAAGAGCGAGCCTTAGCTGCAAATCCATCGATAGAGATAGCGGACTTATCGTTTAAAGCGACCTTGTTAAGCGAGCTTGCTGAGGCTGAATCGATGGCACCTGGCTTAGATTTGATGGTGGTCTCGTTGGAAACCTGACGATCGAAAACTTCAGTGGTGGCTTGACGTAAAGCCATGCGAATTTGCAGCTCGAAGTTTTCTCTAATAGTTAAATACGGCAGCAGACCGCCAGTTTGCGGCATGATACCAATTGAAGAAACTCTTAAAGCCTGTTGCTCTTTAGCGCTGAGTTCATCAACAGCAATACGGTCAATGATAAAGGATCCCACCTCAAGTGGCGGAGTAATTAAGGCAATAGCTTCCATCAAGGTCGATTTGCCAGAGCCTGATACACCACATAGAGCTACGCACTCACCATCGGCAATAGTAATCTCAGGTAGAGAAACCGTAAAGTCTCCCCTCACTACCTTAAGTCCTTCGATCTTTAACATTTAGCTCTATCCAATGGTGGTAATTAATTCTTTGTCCAAAGCACATAGAACGACATACGATAATCGTTTTGCTTATGCTTTCGACCTCTAATGTTTGTTTAATGAGTTAACAGCACTAGCTATGCCATAAGAAGACGTGCATGGAGAGCAAATACTCACTCTTAGGCATATGGCCTCAAACTGTTGCGCTATATTAATCAATCACGCCATTCATCACAACTTATAGCCATTTAATATCACACTCACTTACTTACTTACTTACTTAAGGCCATTAGATAAGTTCTAAAGAACTAGACTTAAGGGTTAAGCATGATAAAAGTCGATCTCTCGACGCTATAAAGTCTTTTAGTAATGTTTTTAGCCTTACTAGTTTATCATTATTTCAACGTTTTGTTTAAGTGCCTAAAATAGGCTATTTTTGGCCTATCTAAGCCTAATACTAGATACTACATAGGGTCACAAAATTTAGCTTAGCCTGTGGCTTATGCCACACTTTTTAACATGATTTTTTCACGACTATCACAAATTGATGCCGCTAAGGATAAAAATGCGATTCAGCAAAACCATCTAAAAAAGCGCTGCCTAATCATGCGCCGCGCACCAACGCACCTTTGCTCTAATTAACATGCGACCATGGCACTTAGGCTGTTAGAAACAGCCCAATTTGTGTCCATCAAAACGCAAAAGGCTCAAACACTAATGTCTGAGCCTTAATTATCAATAGCTTGTTTACCGCCACACTGCTAGGACTAGCTGCATCGCAAGTGGATGCTAGCTGCTAGCAATTGAAGATAGCCTTGATAGCTAATAGCAGCTGCTAGCAATTTGACTAAGCATTAACGCCGATAGCAGCCGCGAGTTATTTGTTATGCTGAGCGGCTGTCTAAGCATTGTCTGTAGAGCTATGTGCTTATGGCAATGCGTCAAGCGGGATTGGGTAAACCTCATCGGAGGTGTCGGCGTCAACGTTAAGCTTGATGAAGCGGTCGTTATCGCCTGAGCAGTGTTGGATGTAATTGAGGCTGTTCTCAAGGGCACGCACAATACGCTCTTGCTCTTGTGAGCCTAAATTGTACCAATCCTCTGGTGAGAGGTTAGCAATCATAGACTTATATGGCAGATCGTCTAAAAGCTCACCCATAATGCCCATTTCACCAATGGACTTGCTCTTAGAGAGCTGATTAGGATCACGGCCCATTTGAGCGGCTAAAGCTTTGAGCTGACTAAACATGTCATCAGAGCTAAGCTGACCAGCGATACCTGATTCAAGCACGCCATTTACTAAGGTGTATAAATCGCTAAGCTGATTGCGGTTGACTAACACTACTGGAGTACATACTGCAGTGTTGTGATTTTCCACATCACGGTCATACATCCAGCCTTGTAAGAAGTCTGGGCTCTTAGCGCCAGTAACACGACCTAAGTAGGCAAGCTGCATGGCAAGACCTAACTTGTCACTATCGTTAACTAAAGCCTTTTCTTGGTCATTAGTAGGCTTTTTGGCTAGATCATTAGCATCCTTATGCTTGTCAGCCTCGGCTTTGAGCTTGTCGCTAGCAGCTAATGAAGAACCTGCTGACATCTGTCCCATCACAGCACGCTTTACCTGTGCAGTTAAGGAGCTAGATAAGGTATCAACCATGCTACCAAAGGCCTTAACGTCACCAGCATTTACTGGATAGTACAGCGGCTTATTTAAGATCTGGTTGAAAGATAAGATCTCATACTGATCTTTTGCCTTCTTATGATTCTTAGCGCCACTTTTAGTCAGCAAGTGCATGGTGTACACAGCTGCACCATAGTGCTGAGCTTCTAAACGTAAGGAGTTTGCATCCATACCAGTGGAGCTTTGCTTATCACCTGCATCGATAGCACCAGCATCGGTAATGAGCACGATGTAACGGCCACCGTAGTTATTCCAGTTGATATCCTGCAGAGCCATATTGATACCGGCATAAGCATCTTCATCAAACTGAGTGCTTGAGACTTTAGCCTGATCTAAAGTAGCCACCTTCTCATTAAAGGTCTTAGCATCTACAGCCTCACCTGGCTTTAAGTACATCTTGGTAGTGTACTCTAAGCCTGGAGTGCTCTTGGTGTCAGCGCGGAATGAGACGATACCAAAGTGCACGCTGTCATTGAGGTTATTGCTCTCAATAGACTTGTAGATGGAGTTAATGGCTTGCTTAGTACGCTCAATGTATGGACGCATCGAAATAGATGAGTCAATAACAAAGACGATAGCTGACTTAAAGGCAACTACATATGGATCATCGCTATTGCTGCCATCTTTAGCTGCGCTCGCGCTAGCTTTAGTAGTAGCTTGTGCGCTTGCAGCATTAGCGGCTGCATCGCCACCCTTAGCTTTAGCTGCAGTATCGGTAGAGCTCTTAGAGTCTTTAGCTGTTACTGAGGCAATCTCATGCTTGTAAACAAAGTTACCATCAGGATAGATCGACTCAACTGAGTTTAAGATTGGCAGTAAGTAGAAGTTCTTAGAAGGATCAACATACTTATCTGGCTCAATGGAGATAACACCCTCAGCCTGACCTCCTTTTGAGGCAGTCTCATAAAGCTTTTTATACTGCTGAGCACCATCATCTGAGTCGATGATATTATCTAAACCAGCCTCTTGCTCGAAAATCAGAGCACGATTACGGTTAGCTGAGTTAGTAAAGTGCAGCGCAAGCTGCATCTTCCATGGTACAGTGCAGCTCTTGTCTAAAAAGCCTGCGATCTTACCAGTAGTATCTGCACCCACCTCAACGGTGGCACCAGTGTCTGAGTAAACATAGTACTGACTTAAAGGTGCAATCTCTTTACCTGCATCAGAGGCATCTGCCTTGGCATGTAACTTACAGCTTGGAGTAGTTAAGACACGCTGATATAAAGTTGTCTTGCCCTCCATGAGCAGAGGCTCACGGCTACCTTCAGCTGAGGCACTTAAACTAAAGCTTGCTGCAGCAACTGCAGTAACTACGGCTAAGGCTGTCTTGGTAAGCTTAAAAGCATTTACCTTTGTCATAATTCTTCCTTAAATCTTCACAACCACATGCACCTCACAATCCCACGCAAATGCCCAGTGCTCCTGCTGCGCCTGCATGACAGCTAATCGTTGCTAGCGCGACTGCTGCGCCTGCATGACAGCTTATCAATGGCGCTGCGACTGCTGCGCCTGCATGACAGCTAATCAATATCGGTGCGACAGCTGTATTGCATGACAGTTAATCATGGCTCACCATTTTCGAGTCAAGACATTACGAACCTGGCTCTAAGATGGGGCTTTGAAAGTGAGCGTGCATGCCCTCAGCAAAGGCTGAGGG
>Garth_p1__coassemble_3471_pt1 | contig 5723 bp, 4 predicted proteins | sample Garth_p1__metabat2_high_PE_022 | metagenome-assembled genome bin Garth_p1
CTCGTTGGCTGTGCTGCTTCGGCCTTAGGATCGATAGTTATTGCTAGCCGAATATAGCGGTTACGCTTGAGTAGATAAATGAGGTCATTAATAAGCCGACTGCAGCTGACACTATCAATACCAAAGCAATCACGATACGGTTTAGACCAATTGGTACATGGCCTTTAAAAATGTCCAAAAAGCCATTTATGAGCGGGAAGCCTGGTACTAACAGTAAGGTTGAGGCAGTTGCTGCAAGCATTACATTGCTTTGAGTGCCATTAAAGAGGTAGTGGCAACATAAAGCGGCTATGGATGATCCAATACATGCACATAGCATGAAGGTAAAGGATTCAAAGAAGCCTCGTCTAATAAACAAGAAGCGGTAATACATTAAGAACAAACAGCCAATTAAAGCTCCTAAGCAAACGGCTGCATTGCCGCCGTTGAGGTAGGCAAAGCAACCACCAGCAATTGCTTCAATAAATATGAGTTGCTTGTGTTGATAATGACGTGGTCTTACTGCACGAATAGCTAAGAAGATCTGGTGAGGATCGCTAAGTGAGCCATTGGAAACACGCAAGCAAATCTGATGGAGCCGACAAAGCGAATCCATGTTGATGGCAAAGTGCTTGATCTCTTTAAAGTCAACAGCAATGTTACTGCCACGGCGTAACTTGACCATGATGCCATCACGTGAGATAGATAAATCGATATTGCGACAGCCCAGATCATGAGACATCTTCTTTACTGACTGCACAATCAGTCGAGTTTCAGCGCCCACTGAAGCCATACGCCAGCCTAATGTGGATAAGAGCTTGGCTTTCAGGGCTAAATCTTCATTATCAGATCCTGGAGTGACATAAGTATCAGCAAAGAGAGCCGCGTCTTCAACAGTCTCTAAGTGCACGCCGTTAGCGTCCTTGAGAACATGAGCTGATGATTTGCTCTTGCTAGCTGCAGATAAAGCGTGCGAAGCTTGAGTATAAGCTTCACCTTGCTTAGCTACAGAGTTGTGGCTGCTTGTATTGTCATTGCTTATAGCAGAGTTGTGGGCGATATTGTTTTCATTACTTACAGCAGATGCGTTATTAGTATAGACGCTATGGTCATTTCTATAGCCATTAGCTAAAGCATCGGCATAGCTGTTAACGCCATCTATAGTTTCTGACTTGTACGCCATGCTTGCATGTGGATGCAGTATGCTTTGGTCGTGGTCGTTACTAAAGTTTGCTCTGTTTAAAAGGTTGTGACACTCGCCTAGATGTGATTGCAGATCAATGTGAACGGAGTCTGTAGTGTTGTAGTGCTCAATGCAATGGTGCTTGTGTGAGCTGTCGCTCTTATGGCCTGCACGTGCTACGTGAGGGATAACACTTTCAAGTGGCTCAGGGAAAATTGCCTTGGAGCCGATGTCATGAATGCGGCCTATAATGCCTTTTACATTATGATGTTGGATATGCATCTGCTGCTCATCATTACATGGACTTGGCTGTTCGTTAGAAGCGTAATGAGAGGGCTTAAATGAGCCATGACTAACATTATGTAATTGCTTTGAGCCATGATGCTTATGCTCTAGCAGTTCATCGTCCAAGACTGCTTCAGGCATGATATCTCCTAATTTAGCAAGAGAAAATTAAGTCTTACAATCATATGTCTATATGAGCCATCGTGATTTTGGATGGCTCAGGCAAAGTAAAGGCAAGCAAACACTACTTGCGCTTAATTAGTCGGATGATGTGGTGACGCTTTGGAGTGGTCTTAACCTCACTACCATCCTTGATGCGTGAGCAGAAGTTGCTATCGAGTGAGTCAATGCTGCTGTAGCCAGTAGCGCTGCTCTTGAAAAGACTGTCAGCCTTTTCCTCTTCAAAGCTTTGCTCTTCTAAAGCCTGAGCATCAGCATGTTTGAGGCGTGCTAAAGCCTCTTCGTAGGCTTCACCTGAAGAAAAATTAAGGTGGGATGGGTGGTCTTTGTTATGTTGTGTTTTGACAGTGTTGCGATTGTAGATAGTGAACATATCTGCCTCTAAAGCATGATCAAAAGTTTTGTTCGTCTCTTGGTTTAAGCGCTTAACTGTTGAGTAAGAACGTTGTGTAAAACTGTTTACGTAGCCTATTTTTATCCTAGCTATGCACACCGTCAAACATACATATCGAAATTGGTAAGTGATCTGCATCAAAATAAGTCACTTTAAATGGCGTGAATATGCCGCTTTGTGTGAAGTGGATCACTTTAAAATGCAGGTCGAAAAATCTTTTTGGCACAACGACGATGCAAGATCAACTCTTTGCTATTTCTTGCAAGCAGCAATTTGAGTGGACAATTTTCATCATTTTGAACCTAGTAAGCTCCTTTCAAGCGCACACTTGCGTAGTGCTACCCCGTCTACAAGATAAATAAGCCAACGAGCCGTACGCAAAACCTGCAAAATGTAGTGCACAAACTCATCAATCGCACATTGCTTACACTTATGTTCTTTGCGTTTGTTGTAGAGTGAATTGCAATTCTTGTTAGCTTAGTGCAACTTAGCGCATGCAACATTGATTGCTTGACAAAACTTGCATATGTAAAAAGCAATCAATCCTATAAAATGGCGTATTTATGCCATTTATCAGAAAAAAATGCACACATGCTTCAAAACTTACATAAGGCACTGACATCATATACTTATGTATGTAAGTGATTAGTACCTTAAGGAAACTACGTTAGTCTGATGGCTTTTAACGGTTATTGCGGTCTTATATGTGGCATGTAACCCAAGAAAAGATGCTTAGTGATGCTATCGAGCTTTGTCTTTGCTAGAATCACAGTGTTAGACCAATGGAGATTTTCTAACCATGGATATGGCTAAGTTTAAGGCTACTTGGGGTGAGTTTAAGAACATCCGTTTTGTAATCACTCCGTATAAGGAATCACCAACTAAAAAGGTTTATGGTGTATCCCTGTACAACAATATACGTAAGACTGATGGTAGCAATGGCTATACAGTAAAGACCGCTCGTATTGGTATCATCAATAACTCCGAGCCATTCGGTCTAATTGAGTTTACAGAGGCTTACTTAGACGAGCATCCAGAGATGCGTTTTGTCACTGTAACTCGTTGCAAAGATGCAGACGGTGCGGTTTATTTTGAGTTTGGTACCCGCTCTTCTCCTCAAAAGCCAATTGAGTCTACTCCAAAGCGTATCTTGGCCCAAAAAGAAGCGGTACGTCAGGCAGCTCGTAAGTATGTCAAAAAGGCTAAAGCATCTGAGCATGATTCAGATATTGATGATTATTTATTCGATATCGAGGATGATACTCATGTTCATGCAGCAGATTCTCATGAAATCAATGCTACTTCTAAGCAAGTCTCTCACAATGCTGATAGTGATAAGAGCAAGGTAATTGCCATTACAGGTGCGGCTGCAGGTATCGGTCGTGCCACCGTGCTTAAGTTTCTTGCTGAAGGCTGGCGCGTGGCTTTTTGCGATATTGAAGAGAAAGCCTGTGTTGCTCTACAAAAAGAGATTAGATCTTTAGGCTATGCTGATGCTACTTTCTACTTATCTAAAGTAGATGTTAAAGAGCGCACCGAGGTAAACACTTGGATTAGCGGTGCTGCTACTTTCTTTGGCCGTATTGACGCTCTCTTTGCCAATGCTGGTATTCACCGCTCCAATACCATCATGAACATCACCGATAACGAGCTTGATCTCATGATGAATACCAACATCAAAGGCACCATAATTACTATTCAAGAGGCCTTGCCTTTCCTAAAGGATGCAGACAAAGGCTCCATCGTAATTAACTGCTCAGATCAGTTCTTCATCGGCAAGAGCAATAACTTTGGTTATGGCCTCACTAAAGGCGCTTTAGGTCAAATCACTCGTTCGTTAGCCGTGGACTTAGCTCCAATGGGTATTCGTGTGAATGCTGTGTGCCCAGGTACCATCCGCACTCCTCTGTCAGAGGCTGCAATTAAGCGCTATGCTGATAAGGTAGGTATCTCATCTGAGGAAGCATGGGCTGAGGAGGGACAGCTATTCTTATCTGGCCGCTGTGGTACCTCCGATGAGGTTGCAGAGGTAGTCTACTTCTTAACCGAGAAGGGCACCTTCACCACCGGCTCCCATTACCTCGTAGATGGCGGCATCTGCGCTCGCTAACAAGCAAAGAGTAGCTCTCACAGGCTCGCAGTAATTTGCTCGATAGTATGCAAAGAGTAGTTCGCATGTGAGAGCTACTTAAGCAATCATTATTAGGCCCATCCATTGTGATGGGCTTTTTCGTATCTGCATGAGGCAAAGACAAAAACAGCCCCAGTGTTACGTGGAGCTGCTTTAGTTTTCTGTAGCTGTTAGCTGTAGTTCTATTCGACCTTTGAGATGTCTGGAGTATAGAACTTAAAGCCGTGTTGTAAGAGCACATTTGGCTTAACGTCTTGATCTGCCTTTAACAGAATCATACGGCGATCACCAAGCTTTAAGAAACCAGTCATGATTGGGATTGGTGGCAGCTTGGAGTGCTTGAAGCAGCAAGCTAAAAGCTCTTTTAAAGTAGCGCTCTGAGGAGAAACGAGGTTAACTGGGCCTGATGGTAAAGTACCTTCAGTCATCAGCATTAAGGCATTGAGAGTGTCGTGCAGCTCAATGAATGGAACCTTGTTCTCGGCATGTAAAATGGTAAATGGTGGGGTGAAAGCTGACTTCTTGATAAAGCCACCATTGCGGTGGAGCACGATACCAAAGCGTGCAATATAGAAGTGCTTGAAGTTGAAGCGCTCATTTAATTCTTGAGCTGCAGCTTCTAACTTACGAGTAAGTTCAGCAATCTCGTTGTCGCCATTAGTTGGGCTGTTCTCGTCGATCTCACCATTGCCCTTGTCATCATAAATAGCCACAGCACTTGCCTGTACATAGATTGGAGGCAGGGTGATGAGAGCCTTAAACTTATTGATGATGTCTAAACGGCTAGATAAGAGCAGGTTAAGACGACGGGTGGTAATTGCCTTTGCACCAAAGCTCTCGCCTGCAAAGTTGAACAATACATCGCCTTCGCCGTTGTAATCATCGTAAGAGATGAGATTAACTTTACCTGACAGGCCGTGGTGTTTCTCAAGACGAGCGTTGATCACTGCGATATCGGAATGGGTAAGCACAGTAACCTGGTGACGCTGTTCAATCAGCATTTTGGCAAAGTATCCGCCGACGAAGCCAGATCCACCTGCGATAACTACGTGCATTTTTTCCTCCAACTATCACAAGCTACGCACAACGTTGCTAAGGTACATCATAGACCACACATAAAAGGCTCTAAACACAAAATCGCAGTCAAAGACAAGCAAATATACATTTAAGTGCCTAGAGTTCCGTTTAGCAGTGTTACCACTGCTCACAAAAAGGTGTTTTGCATTATAGCGCACGCTCTTTTAATGTGTTCCATGTCACGCTAGGTTTGTTATGGCTTTGTGAGCATTGCCTCGCATTGAACAAAAATTGAGCGAAAAATCCACAGCTTGTACTAATTTAGCGTGACAAACGCTCATTTGTGTGATGCACATTTGAACACCGATAAAAAGAGCTGCAAAAGGCTTTACAAGTGATACGAATTATCACATGAGTGCAAACGTAACCACGGAAAATGCGATGTAAATGCGAAAGGTTGGTTTTATATCGAAAAGCTGCACTCTACTAACTTGCTATTTGGCGTATCGGCGCGTACAACTGATTGTGAAGAGAGCTTTACAAAGACTGGCGCA
>Garth_p1__coassemble_3561_pt1 | contig 5625 bp, 3 predicted proteins | sample Garth_p1__metabat2_high_PE_022 | metagenome-assembled genome bin Garth_p1
ATGCGGTATCACCAAAGCAAGCACCGCAATCGATAAAGACTTCGCCCTTTTGTACATTAACCTTGTCTTCATAGCGATACTGCTCGCACAGGAAGGTAGTCACCAGCATGTTGATTAAATATTGGCGCTCTTTCTCAGAACAAGCCATCTTTGGGCAGCGATCGGATTTAACAAACTCAGGCCACTTATCGGCAACAGCTTTCCAATCTTCTTTAGTAAAAGGTGAAACTTGTTTGGCTAAATCAGGATTAACCTTACGCAGCATCAAAAAGCTTAGCTCACTTTCATAGGCAACCTTGCTTTGCTCGTCGCTTAAGAATGATAAGCAACGTTCGATCTTATGCTTGTTAACGATAAACTCAGATACAGATGAGTTAAAAGCTGATGTAAGTGTCAGCTCAGCAAAGCCAACAGCGTCCATGAAAGCCATATAATTCCAACCTTTTTGATTTGATACGAATGAGCTAAATCTAGTGCACTTAAGCACTACCAACAACCATTATAAGCCCACAGCTTATAAGTTAAGCACCCATGAGACTTTTGCACCGTCTGCAAGCTGATGTTTGGCCAACGACGAGTTTGCTATTTGCTATTTGCTAGTGCCTAATTCTTTAGTAGCACTGACGGTGCGCATTCTATCCTTATGCTTTGGCAGCACTGATGGTGCGCATTCTATCCTAATCTTTCGCAGCACCGATGGTTACATTTGGCCGCTCTTTACAGATAGGATCAAGTTGTAAGCGAAGATAAGATGAAGGGTGTGTTTTTAGGCCTGATCGAACTTTGAAAGCTAGTGGCGCGGCAGCATGATGCGCTAAGTTATGGTAGCTAGCCTCGCTAAGTGAGGCTAGTCTACGTTAGTTAGGCTAGTCCTCGACAATGGTGATCAGGGCGTCGAGCTTATGCAGAGCACCGATGAGTTCACGGTATTTAGTCCACTGACCACGATACTTTTCTTGAGCATAAGTGTGCACTAGCATCTTCTCTGGCAGAGTAGCCTCGCTCTCAAGCATCATAGTGAGCTTGTTGATAAGGACGTATTCAAGCCACTCATGAAACTCAATAGTGTCTAAACAAAATGGTGATTGTGAGTTTAAAGCTTTCTCACTTGGACGCTTTTGCTCACCGCCCCACAGCTCCATTTGTCTAAGCACTTGTTCGAGGTTTAACAACGCTGCTTTGATAGCATCACGATCATGTGTTTTTGCAGTTGCCATGTGTTCCTACTTGTTTTTGTGGTGGATAAAAAAATAGGCAGCTAAACACTTAAGGAGTGGCTGCCTATTTAACACTATGAACATTATCTTGTTTTAGCGCTCTATAACGCTTTGTAAATTCGTTCACTAGATGCCAAAGTTTTGGCCCCATGGACTAGATGCTGGATTCGAGATCCTTTTTCTAGTTGCTGGTGTTGTTGTCACCATGACTAGTTGCATGGGGTACTTTGAGCATTACTAGATGTCGGTGTTGTTCTGAGCGTCAGTTGCGCCATTGTCCTCGTTGCTATCTACTGCAGTGTCGATAGCCTGAGCATTGGTCTCATCTTGGGCAGTGGCATCAGCAAGTGGGTCGGTTAAGACAGCACCTTCGCCATTTTCAACACGACGCTTTTCTGCAGCACGAGCCTCAGCAGACTCATTGATTTCGGCAACCACTGCTGGAGGAATCTCCTGCATGCCTACAATGAGCTCACCTTCAGTGCAGCGCTTGAGCTTGAGGTAACCGGCGCTACGTGAGCGTACAGTTAAGTCAGAGACGCGTGAGCGCAGCACTGAGCCAGTGTTGGAGAAGATTAAGTAATCTGAGCTCTCATCAGCGGTAATTACACCCACAACGCGCTCAGAGCGAGCTGCAGCAGAGCATACCCAGTTACCCATACCACCACGGCGTACCTTGCCTGGCAGTGAGATGAGACGACCACGCTTACCAATACCGCTTTCGGTAATGATGAGGTAGTTGAGCTTCTCATCTTCAATGCGCTCAACAGGAACTACGATCATGGCAGCTAGCTTAGCGCCGTCCATGAGCTTAATACCCTTGTTAGTACCAGAGGCACGACCACGAGGACGAACACCGCCACCGCTCTTACGTACTGGCAGATAACGTGCTAAGACCTCACGCTCACGAGCAATACGCTCTGCATCGGAGATATTGTCATCATCACCTGACTCATCAGCATCGTCTGAGGCACTTGCAGTATCTTGTGTCAGAGCATCGTTATCAGTGGAGTTATCCTCTGCGGCATTATCATCTGACGAGCTATCTGCACCTGCAACATCAACGTATTCGCAGAAACGCATCATACGGCCGTTGTTAGCAAAGAGCAGAATGTCATCTTCACCGTGAGTAATTTCAACAGAGACGAGCTCATCATCACCAGTGAGGTTGATAGCCTTAATACCAGTTGAATTGCAACGGTTTAAGTGATTCTTAAACTGACTTAATGCAATACGCTTTACGCCTCCATTGGCAGTAGCAAAGACGATGAATATTTGCTCGGAGGCAGCATTGCCAGCCTTGAGCATTTCGATTTGATCTTCGGTAATTGGCAGAATACGACGCACGGACTCGCCTTCTGGAAGATCAAAGAGATTTTGTACTGGACGACCACGCCAGCTCTTATTGTTAGAGGTTGGCAGATCGTAAACCTTGGTAATAAAGCAGCGACCAAGATTAGTAAAGCACATAACGCTGTCATGGCTATTACATACAGTAGAGGTAACAATAAAGTCCTCTTCTTTAAGCTTTGCTGCGCTATTGCCCATAGTACCGCGATTCATGGCCTCATATAAGGACAGATCTTGGTACTTGATGTAACCCTCTTGTGACAGAGTAATGAGTACAGCCTGACGGTTGATAAGATCAGCCTTAGAGAACATGCCATCGACAATGATGAAGTCAGAGCGGCGAGGATCACGGTAAGTGTTGCGAACCTCTAAGAGCTCTTCACGAATGACTTCATTCATGCGTGCAGTGGAGTTTAAGATCTCAAGGTAACCCTTGATGTTCTCCTTTAACTGCTGATAATCCTTTTGAATCTCTTCAGTAGCTAAGTGAGTTAAACGGTGTAACTGCAGCGATAAGATGGCCTTGGCCTGATCTTCAGATAAGTGGTAACGGCCATCGATAAGACCGCGATTATCCTCAATACCAATCGGCAGACAGATGTTAACGCCGTTTTCATCGTACTCCATCACTGAAGAAACTAAGGCACCATCCCAAGTCTCGCTCATGAGCTTGTTACGGGCATCCTCAGCGTTAGCAGCAGAGGTTACGATGTCGATAATGCGCTGAATATTGCTCTTAGCGACGATGAGACCTTCATCTAAGAAAGCCTTACGACGATCTTGACGTAAGAGGTAAACAGTACGACGAGTTACCACCTCACGGCGGAACTTGATGAACTCTTTTAAGATCTCAATTAAGGACAGCTGCTTTGGACGATTGTCAACTAAAGCAATGACGTTAAATGAGAATGAAGACTGCATGGAGGTGTGCTGGAAGAGATTATTAAGCACAGCCTCTTCATAGGCATCACGCTTTAAGTCGATAGCAATACGTACGAGATTGTCCTTATCAGACAGATCGTTAACTTCTGCAATGCCCTCGATCTTCTTGTCACGCACTAACTCAGCAATTTCCTTAACGATGGTGCTCTTATTGACCATGTAAGGAATTTCATCGACGTAAATAGTGGTGCGACCTTGCTTATCAGTCTCAGTATGAGTACGAGAACGAATTAAGCAGCGACCACGACCAGTCTCATAGGCACGTCTAATCTCAGGTGAGCGGATGATAAGACCACCAGTTGGGAAGTCTGGACCTGGAATGTAGTCCATGAGCTCATCTAAGGTAATCTCAGGATTGTCGAGCATGGCAACAGTACCGTCGATAATCTCAGCAAGATTATGTGGCGGAATGTTAGTAGCCATACCTACAGCAATACCGGAAGAACCGTTAACCAATAAGTTTGGATAACGAGTTGGCAGTACCTCAGGAATCATCTCGTTACCGTCATAGTTAGGGTAACGGTTTACAGTTTCCTTATCGATATCGGCCAGCATCTGCTCGGCGATCTTGGTCATACGCACTTCGGTGTAACGCATCGCAGCAGCGCCGTCACCATCTAAGTTACCAAAGTTACCCTGACCAAAGATTAAAGGAGCACGCATGGAGAACCACTGTGCCATACGCACGATGGTCTCGTATACAGCAGCGTCGCCATGAGGGTGGAAACGACCGATTACGTCACCAACCACACGGGCTGACTTTTTAGTAGGTCCGTTATGCCAGATCTTAAGATCGTACATATCGTAAAGCACACGGCGGTGTACTGGCTTGAGGCCGTCACGTACATCAGGCAGCGCACGATCTACGATTACGCTCATGGCGTAGTCGATAAAAGACTGCTTTAACTCATCCTCAAGCTTTACAGTAGGCCCATCTGAGACAACAGCGGAGCTTTGGTAATCACCATTGCCCATATCGCCTTTGTCAGTGTCCGCACTGCTCTGAGCGCCATCTAAGGTCTCTTGTGAGGCCTCTTGCTGCTCTTGCTCATTAAGCTTATCAGCAGTTAACTGCTCATCATCGTGGTTCTTATCAACCATGAACTACACCTTGTTTAGATCCGTTAATCTCTCAACTCTTTAACTATGCGCCCAACGAGGTTTAACTAACTAATGCCTCATTTAGCTGAGCACTTGCTACGCACATAACTTTTGCGTGCTTTAGCGTGCTTGTTAAAGAATGCCATCATGATAGCGCGATGCTAAGGCTAATGCTCATAGCGTGCAAAACGATAACTCACATGGCATATATAGGCCATTTTTGGCCTAGTTGAGTGTTCTAAGCATAATACCCATCACTGAGCTTACGCAAAACAGTTGGGAGCATAAAACTCTCTACCTGGCTTGCGTAAGCATCGTAATGAGCAAGCAAAGGATCATCATCTTTTAACATTTCAGCCACTATCGTAGAACGGATACTGACACAGATGCTTAAAGGTCAGAACATGGTCTAGTAGAGCTACTGCTCGTGCTGTGTTCTAAGATGATGATCCTTTGCTTTCTTCTGAGAAAACAAAAGGCCACTAAGGCCTTATGTAAACTTATGCTGCAAGGCTTGTGGCTTTAGCTACAAAAGCTCGATAAAAAGAGCCCATTTTTGTCATAACCACAGCACCTTAAGCAACAGCTAATTATAGCACGCGCCCCCTGATTAATCAAAGCTTTGACCTATAAGCGAGGCACTACATGCTAGGTACTTTAGCTCGTGATTGCTTTGACCATCTCACAAGTCAATCACTCCACAAAATCCACCATTACAACGATACTATTTTGTCCGGTAAGTGACATCCTAGCCCATGATAGCAAGTGGCACCTTGCCTCATAAGATACAAGTGCCATCTTGTCCCATGAGAACAAGTGACAACTTGTTCTTTGAGAGGCGCTTTGTTGAACGCCTTGATCTCTTGTTGCTCTTTTCATGCTAATGAGAGGCTTTGCTTGTGCAAAGATAGTATGAGGTAGAAAAAGATTTGCCTGTATCAAGCTTATGGCTTTTATAAATGGCTTATATATGCTCTTTTGATAGCAATTTGCGTCAAGATGTGCAAATTGAAAG
>Garth_p1__coassemble_4354_pt1 | contig 4765 bp, 2 predicted proteins | sample Garth_p1__metabat2_high_PE_022 | metagenome-assembled genome bin Garth_p1
TTCCCACAGTTTATTACTTCTGTGGGTTAGGACGTATGGTTCCTTGACGATACGCGCCCAGCCGGCGCTGTCAAATTATCAGCAATTGAAGCCGGCTCTTAACCTCTTGCAACGACTGTACCACGCTTAGCAAAGCTTGATAATTCGCGGTTTGCAGAGCTTAAATCCATAGAAGAATTGTCATCTACGATGCCTTGAATAGCTGCTTTGTCGTCATCAGACAAAGAACGTGCATTAGCAATTAAAGCATCAACACTTACATCGTCAGTTGCGACATTGACACTATGACGCTGTGAAGATGCAGCCTTAGTTACTGCAGCAGCTGATGGACGATTGCTTGCTACAACATTTGCAACCTCTACCTCGGACTCATCTAAGTCACTTACTGAGGCATCAGTCTTAATGTTCTGCTGAGATAAGATTTCCTTAAGCTTTGGCAGCGCCTTTTCTAAAATTGCACGGGTCTGTGGGTTAGCCGCAGCTAAAGAAACAGACACCGCATCATTAGTATCGCTCAGCTCAATAGAAATCTTCATCTTGCCCATCTCATTAGGGCTTAACTCCATTGAAAGCTGCTTCATATTACGTGCAGCCATCTGCATGACGCGCTCGTGAATCTCAGATGCGTCAGTATCCTCTGATCCAGTAAAGGCAAAGCGAGTCATATGAGCAGGAACAGCTTCTTTTGCACCGTCAGTTGCTTGAGCTTGTTGACTTGATGCCATGCCTGCAAATGCAGCGTCTTGCTCTGAACTATCGCTTGAGCCAAACTCAGTAGATGCACCATCGCTATCTGATAAAGCTGCAACGCCCTCACCATCACCAAACATAGAGGCAAAGAGTGAGCTTTGTGAATAAGTGGTGCTCTGAGCAGTTGAGCTTAAGCCCTTGATGCCAGACTTTAAGGAGTTAAGTGCCTGGTTTACAGTCTCGGAACGAGTTGCATCACTCTTAAGAGCCTCATCAGAGAGCAGGCTATTACGGGCCTGAGCCTCAGCCATTAACTTAGCAGCTGCACTCTTGTCATTTTGTTGTGCAGTAGCTAAACGTAACAGAGCCTCTTGAGCATTGTTAGTCTTGCCTGACTCGTTTGAGGTGGTTACATCCTTAACATTCTTTAATACCTCATCACCGCCGTTTAACACCTTTGAGGCATCTGAAGATGAGTGACGAGCGAGCTCAGATAAGTTAGCTTGAGTACGCTGATTAACAGTTTGAGAGTTCTTAGCTGTTCCAGCGGCATTAGCTGCGTTTTGTGATTGCTGAGCATCTGCAGTGGATCTTACACCCTTGTTAGCTAATGCAGCGCGTGAACCTTCAGCCTCAGCACCATGGCTTAAGCGAGCCTTGTTAGCATTCTTAATCAGAGTTTGAGAGTCTGACTCTTCACCAACAGCGTTAACACGATTCTGAGCTAAAACATTTTGCGAAGCATTAGGCTTTGCATCTGCCTTAGCTGCAGCAGAAGCGCTTGAAGCGCCGCTTAAAGTCATACCAGCTGCAGCTGCGTCATCAGCAACACCATTTAAGGAGTTTAAGAGATTGTTGCTTGACTGAGCACTTGCAGTTAATGAATTGGTGTTATCACGTGAGGTTGGCAGACCATTGAGAGCCTGAGTATCACGACGCTCTTGGGCCATGGTCTGTGGGTTGGACATTTGCAGGCTTAACTTGCTCACATTGGTCTCACGTGCAAGAACATCTAAGTTCTGACGTAATTCTTGATTGTTGAGCTTGTTGATCTCACGAGCCTTGTTGTCTGCCTCAACGTTCTGAGCATTACGAATTTCAGACTCTTGACGACGGCTGCGATCTTGAAGAGTTTGACTGATCTTTTCGTCAGTCTCTACACCCTCAATATCCATCATCTTCTGAGCAGCCTGAGCTGACTCGGTCATCTCATCGGTGCCATAACCTACTGCAGATGAAGAACTTGCAAATGAAGAACCACTGTTTTGTGATCCCATACCAGCTGACTCACCCTGAGCAGTAGATGTGGTTGTACTTGCAGCGCCCTGAGTACCAGATACAGCGCCACCAACAGAAGTAGAGGCAACTGCACTGCCGCCAACAGAAGCAGCAACACTGTTGCTTACAGATGAGCTAGAGGTTGATGCAGAGGCTGAACCACTACGGGAGAATGCTGATGCAAGAATGTCAGAAGGGCGCATAGTTTTGGTTTGTTCTGCCTTCTCTTCGAGCATGTCAGCATTATTCTGAGACTGTTTAGTCTGAGCCTCAGCGGCAATATCCATACGAGTCATGGAGGCAATTTCAGCAGCCTCAGCATTAAGACTCATCATGCGCTCACGGTCATCAGCGAGCTTACGATTGCGGCTCTTCTTCTCCTCTTCCTCGTCATCTAGACGCTTTTGGAAGTCATTAGAGGCAGCATCCATAGAGTCTTTTTGCGATGCAGAAATATCCTTAACCATGCTGACGTTCTTTTGCTCAGTATTTGAGAGCACACCACCAGACATACGAGTCTTGAGGGTAGAAAGCACATTAGAAAACTTAGCGGCAACGGAATCGTCGCCCTGAGACATAAGGCGATCGTAAGGATTCTCTTTAGAACCTTTCTTAGCTAAATCAGCAGTTGCTTGAGCATTCTGATTGTGTAAATTCTGAGTCTGCATGATAAACCTCAATCAGGCCATCACTGCCACATACAAAAACTTGAGCAGCTATAGCTTTCTGGCCTGTTTTTAACCAAAACTATAGATAGTCTTGTGCAACACTCATGCCATTAAGAATGGCTTATTTAACGCAAAAATTTATAAGGCTAGATACCAAAACATAACGATCTCAAGTAATTCAAATACAAAGCAACAAACCCGATAAATAAGCTATTTATAAAAACATAAGGTATGACTAAGTACGCAGCACCGGCACACATGGTCTTTTGATCATGCCATCAAGCACACACCACCTTTAAGCCCACTGTGCCGCAATGCTCCCATCAAAAACCTATAAACAAGCCATTTTTATTCTTATGTACATGAGATGGCATAACTTGCCGCTCGTAACTTGAGACGGTCAAAACTTACATCTACCAACAAATAAACGCTAAATTGCGGCCTTACCCATTGAATGCTTGAACTGTGATCTTATGATCCTTTAGCCGCATCAAATGAACTTTGCGATCCTGCTACACCCCATACAGCGACGATCCTTACCACTAGATCCACTCGCGCTCTGCTGCAGCCTTTGCACATTATTCGTATGCTTCATTGAAACTAAGTAACATTAGCATCGCCCTATATACCATCAGTTTGTAAACAGCAAAGAAACTGTTATCTGGCTCTTATCTGTAGGTTTCAGACCTAGCAGATCTGTGGAGCTACTATGTTGTAGCTTTGCTTATAAAACAACCAAGTTGCCTATGTATTACTATCACATCAAAACATTCTAATGCCGTTGCTTTCATGATCTGAGTGAAACATGTAAATGAAGCGCAAATGTAAACTATTAACATCGTATCTATGCATAGATATACAGAGTATCTAGTCTTTGGCTCATTTTTGACAAGTTGCATGTGTATTTTGCATAGTTGCGATGGAATTGCCCCTTTGTACGTGTAACTCAATTTTTAGATACGCTTAAGTCATATCTAGTAAATATACTAAAAGCACAGTCATATCGGAGAAACGCATTGGATTTACGTTTCACGCACTGCACCAAACTGACACATTTACAAAGTTCGACTGTTACTTTGTAACTCTCTTATAAGTCAAATCATAGATACACATATCATTAGCAAAAGATTCGATATTGACTTAAAAGAATTTAATTCTAGTTACAACAGTTTTAGACAATCTAGATACAATATTACCCCCGCACACCTGATAGTTAAAAAACTATACCAGTGACAAAGTTCATACTTTTTAAAGTTTTTGCCACTTTTTTTGCTGATTTTGGGAAACTTTCAGCCAAAATATGGTCTAACAACGTGAAACCACTTATGTGGCGAAACACTTAAAACTTATTTACGACCATCAAGTCGCCCTATCTCGTCTCTATTCATTCTTTTAAACCCTGTTTAAGGTTTGTTATGAGGCAGGCTCTACAACAAGAGCCAGCATAGGATGCTTTTTGCTTTTAAAAGCCTTAACTTGATGCACCTCGTTTTAGCATTTGAACTCTTGTGGCGAGAGTCTCCTAAACTCAGGTAATGCTAGATGATAGTTGTGAAGAGTTTTGCTTTGCTTTAAAACCTGACGTACTTAAGTATCCTTACCAAAGTGCTACTAACAAGTACAATGCTGCTTGAAACATAAGCAGCTGGAGAACCCCTTAATATGATTACTGCTTTTGCTGCTTTATTTGTTCTATGTGTTGTTGCTTCTTCCCTGTGCTTCGTATTAAAGCCAGACAGTGAGCAAACCAACAACGACGAATAATTTAAGCAAAAGGCTTTATGCCCACTTGTTTAAGCTTGTACAAAGCACTATGCTCTGAAACAGGCAAATGATATGAAAGCTAAGCGTCTAAGCTTAGTTGCACACCTCGAGAATGAATCACAACATTCTCAACATATCGCGGTTAAAGCTTCGATTTATCTACCCTTTAGCTACAAGTGCAATGCAGCTAAAACCGGCGCTAGATAGATTGGCTAGATCCTGTATGAGTAGACCAAACAAAACTCCCAACATTTGACTACAAATGGTTATGGGAGTTTGTGTTTAATGTGCTACTACAATCCCCTCTTTTCCCCACACTCCATACCAAGCATCAGTTTATCTACTGTTCTTGAAGTGCCATTTTG
>Garth_p1__coassemble_6531_pt1 | contig 3352 bp, 1 predicted proteins | sample Garth_p1__metabat2_high_PE_022 | metagenome-assembled genome bin Garth_p1
CCTCATATTCATAAATCAACAGTGCCCTTTCGCAATGCTTTTCATTAGATAAGTATGTTGTATCTATGAATTTGGCTAGTAAAAGAGTTTTATCTTGCTGAAAAAACAAAGGCCCAAGCTTGGTATCTTGGGCCTTTGTAGAAAATAGGGTGCTAGTTTGTAGCTGAAGCTGTTGCGATTAATCTACAGCCTTCTCTTTGGTTGGCAGAATAAACTCATTGGCTTTTTTAGCTCTCTTGGAACCTTCAGCTGGCTCTGGAACATGAGTTTCTGCTGCAATTTCACGAGCTGCCTTTACAGTAGTGCTTGATTTAGGTGCAGCCTTTGTTGCAGTAGCTGTTTTATCTTTTGTTGCTGTAGCAGACTTGGTCTTTGTAGCTGTAGCTGCTCTGGTCTTTGTAGCAGTGGTTGTTTGGGCTTTGCTCTTAGTTGCTGTTTTAGTCTCTAGAGCTTGAGCATCTTTAGCTGCAGTTGCTTTACTGTCTACAGCCTTTTTTGCTGCAGGCTTCTTTGGTGTAGCAGCGCTTGTAGTGCTTGCTTTAGTGCGAGGGCTTCTAGCAGTAGAGCTGGTCTTTTGTACAGATACACTCTTGCTTACTGTGCTGCTTTCTTGAGCTGCATTCTCTTTTGTTGTGGCGCACTTTGAATTGCTTGAGCAGTTAATCTTTGCACTCTTACACTTGTCTACTGATGCTTTCTTGCTTGTAGCAAGCATATTTACAAGCTCAGTCTCAGGCAGCATCAGCTGCTCTTTATCTAAAGACTTTCCAGCCTTTAAAGTCTTAGCAGCCTTTTCGAGTTTTTTGATCTCTTTTTTACGAGCCTTATGCTCTTTTTTGAGTTCTTTCTTTTGCTCTGCAATCAGTTTTGCTTGGACTTTCTTGTGCTTGTAAGGGCTGTAAGTCTTAGCAACATGATCAAGGCTATAAGAATGTGGACCGCTTACTAAAGAGCGTACGTCTGGGCAATCAGTCAATTGTGTAGGTACAGCGCTAGTATCTACTTGAGGTGTGGAAATCTTTAAAGCAGTATCAGTCAGATTGGCACTTGCTGATGCCTTGCTATCGGCGTCAGCACTTGGGTTTAGACAAGCAGTACGGATCGGTGCTTTCTGTCCAGGTGCTACGTTGTTAAATGAGTCGTCGTCCACTCGTGGGAGCATAGTGTCATCAATGGCACTCATGTCGTCAGTGGAGAAGTCATCCATAGCAGGGAAGTCGTCACCAGATACTCCAATGTCTGCAAAAGGATCGTTAACACTTGAGGTGTTGTCCTCGATGATCTTTGCAGTGCTATTAAACAGGTGCTGATCGATAGAGCTGCCTAATTGATTACGGATTTCTTCATCTAAAGGATCGGCTACGCTGTTGGAAATAGGATCAACGATGTCTTCATCGGAAGGAAGCTGAGTGGCTTGCTCATCTTCAATGCTCTGGAAAATGTCTTGAACGCCAAAGCTTTCATCATCGTCATTCACATTGCCTACGCAACCATCGTTGCTAGCAAAGTCTTGAATGTTCTGAATCTCATTCATCTCATAGAACTTTGAGTAAAGAGACTCCAAGATGTCTGCCGGAACGCAATAAAAGGCTGGTCTGTCATTGACAATAACAGCTATAGGCTCACTCTTAACAGCTTTAATAACTGTTTTAGGATTCTTCTTAAACTCAGCAACACTGATACTGAGATTAGCCAATATCTGTCTTATATGTGCCATAAACAAAGCTCCCTAAGAACTGCTTGTGCATGCACGTGCTTGTCTGAATTGATGCATGACCTAGCTTTGGCTGAGGCAGTTCTAACTCATAGCGTGGTGTGACAGTCGATCCTTAGACCTGAATGAATATGTAAGGGTCTAATCCATAAAATCCATACATAATCAATCAATATTTGATTGTGACAGATGCAACAAGATTTGCAATAGCTTAAAGCTCCTCTTGGTAAAAAACATTAGAAGAGGGGCGTTAGTGCTATACAAAAGTAACTCACTGCACTGTTTATGAATCGAAACAGCTGAATGATTCAGACACGTCTTTCTATAATACATGCATCCGAAGTAGCTTGTTTTACCTTTTAGTGAATAATTTAGCACAGTGGATGAGGTACATCACAAAAGCTGCAAACTCAAACTTGGTTTTGCATCTTTATGATTCTTTTTACAAGGGCAATCAGTACGTTTTTAGGCTGTTCGGGAGCTAGTTGCAAGATGTTTGCGCAATGTTTGCGAATCGTTTATACGATGACTGCACTGCTTGTGGTGCTTTTGTGGGGAGGTTTGATGCTATAGCATGCGCCGGGGAAACGCAGCACTATAGCATCGGGGATTTTTGCTGTTTAGGCTTACAAGGAAGTGACGTGCTGTATGGCAGTTAAATGCCTTTTGCATGTCGGCTGCTTGTTCTTTTGGCAAGCCAGCTGTTTGTTCTTGTGGCCAAATTATTCTTCAAACTTGAAAAGCTCGGTGGATAAGTAACGTTCACCAGTGTCAGGCAGAACAACTACGATGGTCTTGCCAGCGTACTCATCTTGCTTAGAGAGCTCTAAAGCTGCATGCATGGCAGCACCAGAGGTGATACCAACTAAGATGCCCTCTTGAGAGGCTAAAGCGCGTGAGGTTGAGAAGGCCTGCTCAGTAGTGACGGTAACGACCTGATCTACTACAGAGGCGTCATAGTTTTGAGGTACGAAGCCAGCACCAATGCCCTGAAGTTTGTGTGGGCCTGGCTTACCGCCGCTAAGTACAGGTGAATCTTGAGGCTCAACAGCGACCACCTTAACGCCTGGTAATTTCTCTTTTAAGAAACGACCAGTGCCAGTTACGGTACCGCCGGTGCCAACACCTGCTACAAAGACATCCACCTTATTGTCAGTATCAGAAAGGATTTCTAAAGCGGTAGTGGCAGAGTGAGCACTTGGGTTAGCGCTGTTATTAAACTGCTGCAAGATTACAGCACCCTCAGTGCTGTCGCGCAGCTGCTCTGCTTTGGCAATTGCGCCCTTCATGCCCTCAGAGGCAGGAGTAAGTACTAATTGAGCACCACGTGCCTGCAGGAGTCGACGACGCTCTAAGCTCATGGACTCTGGCATGGTGAGAATGAGTTTGTAGCCCTTGACTGCAGCTACTAAGGCAAGGCCAACACCGGTGTTGCCGGAGGTAGGCTCGATGATGACTGAGCCTGGCTTTAACAGACCTTGTTTTTCAGCCTCTTCGATCATGAACAGAGCGGCACGATCTTTAACGCTGCCACCTGGATTGAAGTACTCAAGTTTAGCAAGAACAGTTGCCTTGGACTCAGAAGTGAGCTTGTTAATGCGAACGTGTGGAGTAGAACCAATTAAAGCGGTTACGCTA
>Garth_p1__coassemble_7020_pt1 | contig 3161 bp, 2 predicted proteins | sample Garth_p1__metabat2_high_PE_022 | metagenome-assembled genome bin Garth_p1
CAGCTCTTTGAGCAGCTCGTGCAATAGCACTATTGTTGCGACATGCTGCAAGTTGCTCGAGATCGGTTATGGTTTCACCACCGCGAGGTGAAAATTTTGAAGATCTCTCAAAGCGTGAATCAATACTGCTATTCGTACTCATAGAAGTAACTCTGTTGTTTTCTATTGTCTTATCGATCTGGAAGTATCTTAACGGTAGCTTAGAGAACACATCACTTAGCTACTGCTTCAAAAGTGCAAGGAAGCTTGGCTCTAGTGGTTATTTACGCACGGCTCTATTCAAGTTTGACTTGACCATCTTGATCTACTTTGCAGAACTTAAGCTTTTCAATGACTTGTTTTTCATTTGAGTTCTGATTGTTATCGTGCATGGACTTGAATGCCTCGATACGTGTCTTAAATGAGGTTAACTCCTCATGGCATTCATCAGAAAATGAAATAGAGCTATCTCCTGCGCCAATAGACATAAGATAGTTAAAAATTCTTGGACTCAAGATGAGCTTAACTGCAGCAACAGGGAAGCAATTATTAAACTTAGTGTACTCTGCATACATAGAGTAGCCTTGGGCTTGTGATGAGTCGATACTACCTTCTGAAGTTTTGCCAAAGACTTCGTTTAACTTTGCAAAGAGTGGCCTTAGCTCTTCTTTAAGGTTTTTTGCTTTGTCCTTAAGGGCCATAAACTCATAGCAAAGTTTGAGTTTCTGCGTTTCGTCACTATCTGCAAATGATGGACTGCGTGATAAACAAAAGCCCTTGAACTCTAAATCGTCATTCATGGTTCTGATGATATGGTCTTTGATTTCTTGGCTCAAAGAGGTAGAGCTATCATCATTGTTAACTTCATTAAAGCCTGAATTTGCATGCTCAGATAGCTCCTGCCAATATCTAGATGTTGGATAGTATGCCAGCGTTGGCAGATCGTTGACATCATCAAATAGGCCAGAACGTACTATACGGACTACATCAGTAAACTTGGAGTCGTCTTTGACAAACTTAAGCACAAAGCGATCTTTGTCTTGAACAATGCAGAACTCTGCAGGGTTAATGATGTTGTTAGACGATATATAGACGCTATCGTTAGAGCTCATTACACTCAGGCTTGTAAAGACTCTATTTAGACCATCAATTAGTTGCTCAAGCACGCTTGGGGGAGTGTTCTCATCACCATTGCTAAGATCAATGTTGTGACGCACTAAGTTTTTGAAGTTTAAATAGGCTTTGGCGTATTTAAGCTCAGTAAGAGAGTAAGAAGATACTCCTGAACCATAGTTCACAGCATTGTCGACATTTTGATCGGCTGTAAAGAATAGCATCCGTCGCATCGAAGCAATGTATGAGCGCATAGCCTCGTTGTATAGCCCTGAGTTTGCTGTTGAATCGCTATCTACAGAGTTAAGTGCACAGTCAATGCTTTGCTTAAGCTTTTCTTTAATCTGAGCTGCGTCATATGAGATACCGATAAGTTCATTGAGCTTATGGGAGGCATCTGATGATGGATACAAACAGGCTTTTACAATGAAGTCATCAATGATCTTATTGCTGTTAAAGCCCACTCCAAAAGACTCTAACTGTTTAAAGATTGGCGGAGTGTTTAACGCCTCTATGACATCATTAGCTTTTTGATCGCTATCTAGATCAATCAGATTAAATTGCTTAGAGTTAAGGTTTAATCCTAATAGATTGTCAAAAGGTGAAGAGCGGCGATCTTTGTTGAAGTAATTCTTTACATCGTATTCTGCTTTACGGCAGGTGTAGAAGCGATCGTTATCTTTTTGCAAATTGCCTAAAATTGCATTGCATACCACGACCATGATGTTGCGCACTGTAAAGTGCATGCCATCATCTTTGGCAAGCTCAAATAGATCTGCAAAATGTCTGATTACATTGTGACTATTAAGAGCATTGCGGTTAGCAAAGATAGGGCATTTATCGCGGATGTTACACTCCTGGCATTTGCCCCAGTGCTCAGAGTTGAGCACCTTGGTCAAGATTTCCTCAACAGCAGTTCTATCTAAGCAATCTGAAAGAGGCATTAGTTGCATAAAGTCAGAGCGGAATACTTTATGTAAGATCATGTGCCTTTCAATAGATTTGCTCAGCTTGATAAGTTCATAGAGCACTTCTTGTTTGAGGTCATTTAAAGCTACATGACTGCTATTGTCAGCCGCTTCAGATAGCTTAGCATTGTGAAGCTTTTTTAGCTCTTGAGTGCATAATAATGCATAGTCACTAAAAGTCTTGAGAATACGACCATTGTTTGCAGCGATCAGTGCTATGGTAGTTGTATTGTCGTAATCATGACCTAAGCTCATGTCATGTTCAGACACGATCGATTGGGCAGTGTATTTATGGTTTTCTTGTTGCTTACGCTTTAGGCTGTTACGTGCAATGTCCTTAATGACTTGCAAAAGATCATTCTTATCTGCATCGCTATTAACGCAGGTTAGGTCGGTAATTAGAACTAGACGTATGGGCTTGTTATTAAAGAATATGTTCTTTACTTTGGAGCTTTCACGACCTGGTAATGCCTTGATCTTATCAAGATCAAGCTCGCCTTTATCATCTACATAAATATTCTGGTACTTATCTTCGATGATAGACATCCCATGTCTTTTCAGATAGGCAGAATACATCGCTATCAATGCTGCAAAGGCTACGTAGAAAGTGGGTCTTGCCATCACCTGCCTGACCTGAAATTAAGAACACTCTGGATTGAAGCTCATCATATGCTTGCTTAATCTGCTGTTTGTAGACGCTAAGCTTCGTAAACTCGAACTTAAAAGGCTTAACATTATTCTTCTTAGCAACGTCCACAACATGCTCATCAAACTGAGCGATGTTATTGATATTTGGAACGTAAGCCTTCAAGAAATTGATAAAGTTCGAAGCAGTTCTAACTGACACGGCGAAATCCTTATGATGGCTCCTGAAAACAAAAGGAGCGGCTATGGCGCAAGATAGCGCCTGCACACAAGTTTAGCAGATGACGACTAAAAATTATGACTTAGTGCGATCTCAAAGTCTTGTTGGAAGCAAACTTTGCATTGATTTTAGCCGTTCGTCACAAAAGGCGTATCTATCTTATTCCCCAGCGCAGCCGATCAATCCGCCTAGATATTGAAAATGTTCGTGAATCCTTTCTTAAGAGTGTTGTTCTC
>Garth_p1__coassemble_7536_pt1 | contig 2986 bp, 1 predicted proteins | sample Garth_p1__metabat2_high_PE_022 | metagenome-assembled genome bin Garth_p1
GGGTATAAGACAGCTGTTTTGGTTTGATGCGACTGGTTGTTGCATGCTTGCCTTAGATGTGATTGAGCGTTGCGTGGGTGTGCGACCTGTCTTTATTGGCTGCTAGCAACGTGCTTATGCTTTGTGTCTTAAAACAACGTCTCTTTAGTCTGCTATGGGCATGTAATGGGTCAAGGCATAGCTATCACGCAAAAATGCTGCTTAGAGCAGACAATATTAGCTATGCTGCTTGAGGTGGGATTACAGTTCACATTGGATTAAAGAGATAGCAGTGAAGGTACTGCTTTTTGAAATGCGTTGTTCTGAAGACTTTATAATGCAGCAATGAAAACTGCATGAGGAGTTTGCTTGATTAGCAAGTGCATACATCTATATGACAAGACTACCGAGTAAGCCTGAATCATTTAGATGTGCGGATTATACCACCAGATGCTTAAATTGAATTAAGTCATATGACATAACTGCGAATCCATGATCTACCGCGCACAAATTTTGAGCTTTAACGGCAGTTTAATACTCATTTTAGTTAGTTTGTGGTTATGGTTATGGTTGTTGGTAGAGCTTAGTGGCTCTTGCGCTGTTTCACGGCGTAATGTTTCTTGCTAGGTTGGTGCGTCCTCTTATGGTGCAGCGTGATTTGAGGCGGGCTGCTTTTCTTTGCTGGGATTATTAGTTGGGTATTGAGGATCAAAAAAGGGACTCAATGAGTCCCTTTTGGTAGGAGCCTGTTCGCTTGAGGCTCCATGAGGCTTGTATGTTAAAGGGTCTTGAAGAATGAGAGGCTCTCACGCAGGTTCTTCATTGACTTAACGGTGTCGTCAATAATGACCTTAGCATCCTGGGCGTTCTGATTAACCTCACGGGTAAGTCCTGAGATGCCATGGATGTGAGTAGAGATCTCGTTAGTTGCAGCACTCTGCTCTTCTGCAGCTGAAGCAATCTGAGTAATCTGCATGTTCACATTGTTAACGTGCTCAAGCATGTTACGCATGGTGGATTCAACCTCAGCAGTCTCTTCAGAGGTAGCTTCCATATTGGTAACTGACTGATTAATGGAGCGTACAGCAGTAGCTGCATCCATCTGAATACCCTGAACCATGTCTGCAATCTCTTTAGTAGATGCAGAGGTGCGGGATGCAAGGGCACGAACTTCATCAGCAACCACGGCAAAGCCACGACCTGCCTCACCAGCACGAGCAGCCTCAATAGCAGCGTTCAGTGCAAGTAAGTTAGTCTGAGCGGCAATATCCTCAATGGTACCAACGATAGAACCAATCTTCTGTGACTGCTCTGCAAGGCGAATAACCTTAGAAGCGTCCTCACGAGAGGTCTCTGCCTGCTCCTTAATACGGATAACAGTTGCTCTAACCTTATCTACACCATTGTTAGTCTCAACACGCGCAACCTCTGAAGTGCTCTGAGCGTTGTGACAGTTCTTAGCAATATCAGCAGTAGTTGATACCATCTCATCAGATGCAGCTGCAACAGTAAGAGCACGAGTCTCAGCTTCCTTAGCACCAGAGATAACGGCTACAGAAGCAGTATTTAAGGTCTGTGAACTAGTTCTTAAAGCATCAGAAATAGCAATGGTACGTGCAATAGCGCGGTTTAAAGTGAAAGCGGTCTCTTTAAATGTAGTAAAGATGTCACCGATTTCATCTTTGTGTAACTTGCTCTCGTCGAACTTGATCTTGAAATTACCGCTCTTAATACGCTCTGCAGCGTCTTTAATGCCTAAAGTGCTTTCAACAATGTAGCTGTACAGTACATAGGCAATGAACAGAGCCAGAATGGTACCGCCAATTGCAACTACGAGAGTGATGTACAAATACTCAGTCATATCAAGCTCGACTACCATATGGTTTACATCATTGGTATAGCTGTAGATGAGCTTAGACAGATTGGTATTAGAAGCTGACAGTGAAGGTAAAACTTCAACTAAGAAGACTTTATCGGCCTCTTTATATTGGCCCTCCATTACTAAAGTCTTGAAACGGCCGTTTTGCAGCACATCAACTAAAGTACGTAATGACTGACGAGTATCGTTAGTCAGATCAACATACTTGTGGGTTGGCAGAGTATCAATAACACGCTCGAGGCTCTTAACATAATCAAAACCTTCAGAAACCATCTTGGCATCTGGGTTAGCCTGTAAAATGTGTAACCAGCGGTGAACGGAATTGTATGACTTATGCACATCGAAGATAGCGGCGATGTCTTTAGTTACTAAGACACGAACGTCGTTACCTACTCTAGAAGCACTCATAATTGAGAAAACAGCAATGCTAGCCACGGTTAACGCAATCAAAATCACAAAGCCGAATCCCGATAGCATCTTACCTTTTATGCTCAGGTTCTTGAACATAAGAAAAGCTCCTCAAAGAACGAAAAATACTGAATCTAAAAAAGAAACAGCACCCGTTTGATACTTATGTCTGTTATAAACTACTAGCACGAGATAGTAATCTCATGCATTCAAATAACCATATATGGCATATCTAAATATCAAGCAACATATAAATCATCTACACTTGAATGCTTAAATATTTGGACACAATAGACTTTATCATCGCATAGTATGGTTGTAAAAACTCTCATACACTTCACGTAATAGCTAAAAAAGCTACGGATAATGGTTAACTTGGATAATACCAATTAAGCTTCGTATTACTCAACTTAATGTACCATTGCATGGATAAATCATGAGTAAAAGCAAAATGCAAGTTCAGGCATAAGCATGTATGAACGTTTTACCTAAACTTACATTTATACTAACAATGGATGTTTAGTGTACAACAGTAAGCGCATATTCTGCCAGTTATATAGACTGACTAGAGTATGGATTTTAGCGAACTTTAGTAACTTATAATACAAGCTACATCACAACTTCAATCTAGTTTACACGTCAAACATCGCAATATAGCTCTTGATACAACGTAACCTAATCAACCCAATGAACAAATTTGCAGCCTTTCCACCTTAGTAA
>Garth_p1__coassemble_8649_pt1 | contig 2660 bp, 2 predicted proteins | sample Garth_p1__metabat2_high_PE_022 | metagenome-assembled genome bin Garth_p1
TTACTTATAGATAACTCTTTATCAGACACGCTCTTTTAGCCTATAGCGCTGCACATTGTTTAGTGATAATGTTAAGTTAGTTTTTCTTGTGAGGGTCTTGATATGGCACTGTTCAAAGCTTGCTTAAGACGCAATAAGCTTGTGACTGCACTACTCTTAGCAGTATCTTGTGTGTGCGCACCTAGCTTTGCCGCAGAAAAAGTACCCTCAGATACAGCCACGACATCTGTGGCATCAGATGCAAAGGCATCCTTAGAAGATACCAAAGTCGCAGCAAGTAAGGTAAGTGCCGCTGATACCAATGCAGCTGCAGCTAAGGCAACTGCCGCTGATGCTAGTGCTAAGGTTGGTGCGGGTGCTGAAAGTAAAGCAGGGGATAGCGCTATCAATGCGACGGGGCGAAAGAAGACACGTGCTCCAGATGAAAAGGCTTTAAGAGGTGAGTCAGCCGATCCAGAAAGTAAGAATATTACTATCGAGCGTACCTTTAGCGTCTCTCACATTAGAGTGCCAAAGCGCTGTGAAGACATTACCTTTAAGCCTATTTGTACTCGTTTAGTTAACTACTATGCTCGACGTTTTGAAAGAGACATGGTAACTAACTACTCCAATAACTTTATGAATAATGCCGAGCTTTTAGAGCAAGATAACTTTCTTACTTATCAAGAGCGAGAGCGTGGTGAGCAACATGTAACCATGAGTGCATACTCACCACCTGGCGATCCAATCATGACGCTGTTTACGATCTTCAAACAGCGCATCCCACCAGAGGATAATGAGATCTTAATTGTTGAGACTATCAACTTTGATAGTCGTACAGGCAAGTTCATTCCATTTAAAGATCTCTTTGAAAACCATGAACTAGCTGCCATGCTCTGTGCACGTGCTATCGAACAGAAGTACCAAAAGTACAACTCCAAGCTCTTGCCAGTGGTGATCTCAGCAACTCAATTACGTCCATCTAACTTCATTGTTACAGCTAATGGTCTGCGCTTCTTCTTTGCTCCTGGATTAGTAAAGGAGGATGGTAAGAGTGCCGATTCAATTTTCATTAAGATCGACAAGCTCAAAGCTGCCAAGCCTCATATGAAATGGTGGGAAGGTAAGGCCCGTACTGTCACTCAAGCTCAACGCGAATCAATTAAGAACAGTAGCTTAAGCTCAGTGATTGATCTTGATGAGGCCGATCGTCAGCTACAAGAAAAAAGCGACTCTCCAGAAAATCCTTAAGCACTAAAAAAGCTAATGTCTATAAAAATCCTTAAGCACTAAGCGTGGCTTGGTGTTTTGGGGATGGCTGAGCTTTTTGGGGGGCTATTCTCTTTTGCCTTCTAATCACTTGTGTTTGTCATAGAGGGCATTCTAGTTGGCAGTCAAAGGGCTCGGCTGCAACATGCTTGGCATGGGGTGAAAGTGCATCGCTGCAGCCAAGGGCGCGGTAAAAAGCTTGAGTTTCTATGGCCGAGTGCGCTGAGATATAAAGCTTCTTAGCGCCATGTTGCTTAGCCCATTCTTTTGCGGCCATGAACAAGGCTTTGCCAATCCCTTGCCCTCTCAACTCTTCTGATACATGCAGGCTTGTCATATCAGCATAACGCTGCACATCACTAAAGATCTCTGATTCTACCGATACAAAGCCCTTAAGCTCATTACCTTCAAAGGCTCCATAGACAAATCCGTTGGTTAGTAGTGTGTTCTTGAGACACTGGCAGAGAAAAGCATATTCATCGGCACTCCAGTCATCGATGAATGGATCGGATCTTATCAACCAATTGCCATTGAGATCTTTGCGATAGCAGCGATCAACCACTTGATGCCGATTGAAGTTATTAAAGAGCTCTACTGTAAGCTCATCTACAGTTAAAACTCGAAAGCTGCGCATAAAAATCCCCAGATGAATCTAACTAGAAAGTGCTTTACGTAACTAAGATAACTGTATCTTAGCTTGCAAGCGATGATCGTTGTAAAGCTTATGTGATCAAGGATATCTCATTAAATACGCAGTCGAGCTAATAGTGCACGGCCTTTCTGATAAAATACCTAGACTTGTTTTGCTATGCTTTAAACAAGTTGATGCTCTGTAGATTTTGCTGCCACAAGCCATGGTGGCAAGATTTGTTTTTGAGGTATGCATGGGTGAGCGGGCGATGTTTAGGCATGAACGCTCATATGTTCAACCACAGTTAGAACGTTTTCATGTTAATGGGGGATTTTCATCATGACTAGTTCAAACTCATCATCGGCTAAAAAGAGAGCTACAAGCGCTAAGAGTAAGCGTAGTGCCGCATCTAAGAGTGCTGTAAATGCTAAGGATGATGTAATCAGAATTGATGATAATGCCGCTTTACTTGAAGCGTTAGGTGATGCTTTATCAACTAGCGATGATGTTGCTACCTTAGCAAAGTCTTCTACCTCTAAGAGCAAGTCATCAAGCTCAAAGTCTTCTAGTAAATCCCCTGTAAAGAAGACTAGCTCTCGTGCCAAGACTGCCTCAAAAGACACTCAGGATAAAGATGAGGATGCGCTTTTAGATAATGCTCAAAGTGCACAGAGCGCATCAGCAACATCTGCAGTTAAGAGCAAGCGTACCAAAGCAAAGAGTGCTGAGGCTAAGAGCTCTGCAGATACCAAGGGCTTAGCTGCCAAGAGCTCTGCAGACC
>Garth_p1__coassemble_13180_pt1 | contig 1887 bp, 2 predicted proteins | sample Garth_p1__metabat2_high_PE_022 | metagenome-assembled genome bin Garth_p1
AAAGCAAGCTGGCGTACAAAGCGTAGGTTTAGTTACCGACCCAATTCCTGTAGTGGGTAAATAGGCAAGAGCGCGTTTGTACAACACGAAAGCTTCAATGCCCACCCATTTAGGTAGCTGGTGAACAAGCTTGCAAGCTTTGGTGGTACTTTAGGTTTTTAGTTAAATGGTGGAGTAGTCTGTGAAACTCGGAATTGGTCCAGCGTTTGTTATAGCTTTGGCTATTCACGGCGTTCTGCTAGCTGTTTTAGCGATTAACGTGTCTTTAGACAAACCTAAGCGTCCAGAAGAAAAGACCGGCCAAATCATGCATGCCACCATGGTTAATGTGCCCCCAGCTAAAGGATCACCACAAGGCAAGCCGCCTCAGCAAAATAAAGTTCAAGATACTGCCAAGCAAGCAGCTGAAGCTGCAGCTAAGGCCAAGGCAGAGGCAGCAAAGAGAGCTGAGCTTGCTAAACAAGTAGAGGCTCAAAAGAAAGCTGAGGCCGAACGCCAAAAGGCTATTGCGCTAAAGAAAGCCGAAGAGGCCAAGAAGAAGGCTGAGGCTGAAGCTAAGAAGAAAGCTGAGGAAGAGGCAAAGAAGAAGGCCGAGGCTGAAGCTAAGAAGAAGGCTGCAGAAGAGGCCAAAAAGAAGGCTGAGCTTGAAAAAGTAGCTAAGCAAATGCTTGAAGACCAACAAAAGCGTCTTGAGGCACAGCAAAAAGAGCAGGCCGATGATCTTGAAAGTGATCTTTTAGGACAGGTTCATGGTACTGATGATGGCGTAGGTCTAGGCTCTGGTACTGGTTCAAATGAATCTCAGACATATGGTGCTAAGGTTCAGCAGTTAATCGAGCAGAACTGGCGTATTGATCCATCGATGAATGGTAAGAAAGTAGTGGTGACTGTATCAGTTGATGATGGTGGTCAAATCTACAACTTAAAATGCGATGGTGATAAATCAGTATGTGCAAGTGCCGTCTCTACCCTTAATCTTATTGGTATGTTGCCTCGTCCTCCACAAGGATGTAAGGACTGCAGCACTATCGTGATCACCATGACACCAAAGATTTAGTGTTGCTAACGTAAGCTAACGTTAACGACTAATTTACGCGCCATTGCCCTTAAAAGCAGTGGCGCTGTTGTATATGGTTAACAACAAACCACAGTAACATTTGCTCTTAGTAGGCAAATAAATAATCAAACAGCTGCAGCTATTGTAGTTTCTTATCATATGGCTATGCTTAGGTTTAATGAATCAAATTATTAATTCAAAGCAGAGGTAAAGGCATGCGAGCAAACGAAAAGGTCTTGCGTTTTGCGGCAATTCTTAAAGAAGGTGGTATAGCTCGATCTAAGGTATGTCCAATATCCACTGAGGCATTTGCGTCCTTATCAGAGGAGTTTTTGCAACGAGCTAGAAGGCGCAAGGAAGAGTGCGGAGTTGATGCACAGCTGGTGCTTGCAGAGGCGACGGCAATCTATGAAAGATTGAAAACTTATGACCTAAGCTCGATCCATGCTCTTTTAGAAACAGTAAATTCACGGATTAAGGATGCAAGAAGTCCAGGTCGCGTAGTATATCCTGTGCATATAGTGCATATGGTAATCATGATAGCAAGGTGCTTTAACCTCAAGAGTGCAAATGAGATTGCAGCTTTCTATAACGGCTACAATCTAATACTTCAGCTACTTATACCGGGTATGCCTTCTCCATGTAACTTCATTTCAGGGGCTACGATTAAGCTTGTTCGCACTCTTAGCCCACAAAGAGATGCCGAGCAATTATACGAAGAGTTATATCCTTCGATAAAAACCATTACTGATGACCTTTTTAGCTTCAAACCTCAGCTAAATGTAATCATTGGTGAGAATGGAAATAATTAGATAACATGCGATCTGATT